>Ga0247840_10002459_pt1 | contig 32985 bp, 24 predicted proteins | sample LaCruzMarch2015__FD_192404 | JGI IMG/M metagenome (GOLD analysis project Ga0247840, IMG submission 192404) | Freshwater microbial communities from meromictic Lake La Cruz, Castile-La Mancha, Spain - LaCruzMarch2015_17m | ecosystem: Environmental > Aquatic > Freshwater > Lake | place: Spain...
CAGAGTTTGGGTTTGACACCAGAACGGTTAAAAAAATATTGGCTATGAATGAGCAAGAGTATTTGGATTTACAAGATCAACTTTTAACCCGGACAAGGAAACTTGCACCGTATGACTGGCAACTTTGGGGTGGTAGCAGACTTTCCAAATTCTTTAATGACAGGGGAATTTATCATCCAGACGATATGTCAGGAATTATTCTCGACAGTTATCATCGCTACTTGACAGGGAAGGACATTAAACTTGACGAACAAATAAAATTCTATCAAGACTATTGGAAAAAACCAAATGACCAGAACAAAAAGAAATAAGGGCACAACGCCTAACAGCAAATTTGTATTAGGTGGGGTTTCGGGTACACACGAGCCTATAAAACCAAGGCCGCTGACAATCTTCTCTAAACAGAAAGGCAGAACAGCGCTGATTTTATTGGCAACGCCATAGTAGCAATGCGTGAATAACTCACAACAAGACAAGCCCACAACAGAAAACAATGGATTTTTTCATATCAAAATCAAATCTCAACGTATCAAATCGAATCATGTTTTCCTTGCAGTTTCAAATCGTAATCGTATATTTGCGTATCAAATCGTATCAAGATGGACAATGGAGTATATCATTTTAAACTGAATATTGATTGGAAACTGATTAACTTAGTTGATCCTTAATAACTATTAACACTCTGATTGTTAATAATATACGCAGAATATAGTTGACTTATTTGTAGAAAAACGGTTAAATTTACTGCAAATACCTGCAAATATGTTAAAAAAATTACCCAAGCAACCGCAGATTCAGATGTTCCAAACCGTGCTAACATCCTTTATTAATCTTGACCACGAACTCTGTCTTTTGGCCAAGAAGATTGATTGGGATTATTTGGAGAAAGAATTTGCCCCATTGTATGGAACGACTGGCAGACCATCTGTTCCAATCAGGACCATTGTTGGATTACTTTTGCTTAAACAGATGTACAATCTGGGTGATGAAACTGTGATGGATAGGTGGCTTGAAAACCCCTATTGGCAGCACTTCTGTGGAGAAATTTATTTTCAATACAAGCTTCCTTTTGATCCAAGTGACTTTGTTCATTTTCGCAAGCGCATTGGAGAAGAAGGCATGAAGAAGATCTTCCAACAAAGCATTCTTTTATTTGGGGCAGATACTTTGAAGAAGGAAGTCAAAGAAGTTCGAGTTGACACAACTGTCCAGGAAAAAAACATCACTTTTCCGACGGACAGGAAATTGTATGAAAAGACTATTCAATATTGCCATCGTATTGCCAAGGCCGAGGGAATCGGATTTAAAAGAACCTATTCCAGGGAGATTAAAGACCTCCTGTATCAAATGCGTTTTGCCCGTAGGCCAAAGGATTACAAGAAGCTTAAAAGAATCCAGGGTAAGTTCTTTCGGATAACAGTTAAGCTATACAACGATCTTATAGAGCAACTTACTGAAGAGCAGACAGCCCCTCACTATGATGTTTTACAAGTGTTGTACAGAGTTCTTACACAAGAACGACACGATACTAACAAAGTGTACAGCATCCATGAACCGACAGTTCATTGTATCGCAAAAGGCAAAGACCACAAGGCATATGAATTTGGCAACAAGACTTCATTCGCTTACACCCGTGCAGGAGGAATTATCGTAGGGGCTATTGCATTCGAAAACAATCCATATGATGGACATACACTACAGCCACAGCTTGAACAGGTAAAGGAACTAACTGGCAACGAGCCAAAGTATGCAATTGTTGACAGGGGATATCGTGGACAAAACCAAATTGGAAAAACGGAGGTAGTCTCTCCCAAAAATCTAAAACGAGAAAGCTATTACAAAAAGCGTCAGCGAAAGGCTCGGCTAAGATCGAGAGCTGGGGTGGAAGGGCTAATATCACATGTAAAAATCGACTATAGGATGCTTAAGAACTACTTGAGCGGCGTTCTCGGTGACAAAATCAACACATTATTGGCCGCTTCAGCATACAATATGAGAAAATGGATGCGATTGAAACGGGAAGAGATTATTTTTTGGCTGTTGAGGTTCTATTACCAGGCACAATTTTTTGCCCAGATAAATATCCAACCCTATGAGAGTTATAAAAAATGGAGTTAATAAGGATCAACTAACTTAATCAGTGAAATAGACCGTTTTGATGCAAATTGGACAGCCATTGAACGAAAAGAAGGACAAAGCCTTAAAGAGTTGAAAAGCATTGCTACCGTGCGGAGTGTAGGGGCCTCAAACCGCATTGAAGGCAACAAAATGAGCGATGAAGAGATTGAGGTGTTGCTGCAAAAAATAGACATTACAAAACTTACCGACAGAGATTCGCAGGAAGTAGTCGGTTATTTTGAGGTATTGGATTTGATTTCGGAATCATACGAAAACATCAAGCTGACCGAAAATTTTATCAAAAGTTTACACAATAGTTTGATGAAATATAGTGTCAAAGACGAATGGCATAAAGGCAATTACAAGCTGCATAGCAATGCAGTTGAAGTCTCTTTTCCTGACGGCAATCGACAAATCATTTTTCAAACCACTGAAGCGGGATTTGCCACCGAAGATGCCATAAGGCAGTTGCTCAATTGGTATAATACCGAAACGGAAGTACACCCCTTAATAAAAGTAGCCTCTTTTGTTTATGATTTTTTGAGCGTTCATCCATTCCAGGACGGAAACGGCAGATTAAGCCGTTTGATTTCAACGCTTTTGCTACTCAAAAAAGGATATAAATGGCTACAATATGTGAGTTTTGAACACGAGATTGAAAACCGAAAAACCGAATATTATCAGGTTCTTAGAAGTTGTCAGGCACAAGGCCCCAACGAAGATGTAAGCGTTTGGATGCAGTTCTTTTTGAGTTGCTTGTCGAATATTCAATCGCAACTAATGACGAAATTGCAAAAAAGCAGTTTGGAAACACAGCTTTCGCCCAGGGAAAAATCAATTTATACGCTTATTCAAAACCGTCCGAACATTCAGTCAGGGAAAATTGCCGAAAAATTGGCGATACCAGCACCAACCGTAAAACGTATTTTGTCGGTCTTGCTCAAAAAAGGAATAATCGAAAAACAAGGTAGCGGACGTAGTGTGAGTTACATTATAAATTAAACCAGGATAAAAATTAATAATATCGATGACTTATCAAATATTGAAATCGCCCAGCTACTATACCGATGCTGAACAGTTTTGCGAAAATTGTAACACTATTCGTCGCGGTATAATTGCGGGATGTAGCGATTTTCTCGTAATATGATAGCATTGCCTCATACCCACTTTTATCGTAATCTGCCCCACTAAATATCCAACTAAGAACTTGACTTTTCACTATAAAGTACTTATCTTTGCCGTTAGTATCGCGAATCGTGCCTATGATTAGAACTTTTAATTCAAAGGAAACTGAAAAAGTATGTAAGGGCATACGATCTGGCATTCTTCCCGGCGATATTCAGGATATTGCCAGAAGAAAGCTAAGAATGCTCAATAATGCCATTGATTTGAAAGATCTCGCGATTCCACCCTCCAATCGACTTGAGAAATTAAAAGGGGTGTACAAAGATTACCATAGCATCCGGATAAACGATCAATGGAGAATAATTTTTAAATGGAAAAAAGGTCATTCAAGTCAAGTTGAAATTATTGATTATCATTAAGATATCAAATGAAAACACTAAGAAACATACATCCTGGAGAGATTCTGTTGGAAGAATTTCTGATACCAATGAATATTACAGCGTACCGCTTGTCTCATGATATTGGGATACCTCAAACAAGAATAAGCGAGATAATTAAAGGGAATCGAAGAATTACTGCAGATACTGCTATTCGTTTCAGCAATTATTTTGGCAATTCGGCCAAGTTCTGGCTTGGATTGCAGAACGATTATGATATTGAGGAAGAAACTACCAAGAAGAAAATGGAATTCGAATCAATAAAAAAACTTAAAATAAGCGCAGCATAAGGAGCCTGCAAGCGCTAGCCGGGCTGAATAGGTATTCAAAGACGACAAGTACTAATATACATGATGATTAAATAAAACATCAACTTCTAAAACCCGGTATGCGCCTCACCTACCGTGAAAATTTGGAAAATGAACACCCAATTATAACATAAAGAAATGAAAAAGGCAATCGTAACTTTCGTTTTCGTAGCCATGTCAGCTTTGAGCTACGGACAGAATTTAATTTCAAACTGGCAGTTTCAATATCCCAATATGCAAGCTCGATGTGACGGGTGGTTTAACAGCTGCGGAGAAGAACTTACTGCGCATTGCGATACTAACCTGTACTGCTTTGTAGGACTTTACATGCAATCTCCTTCTGCCATTCCAGAGAACATCTGGAGTTTAAAAGTAAAGACGGGTTTTCCCCAAGAAGGATTTGCCGAAACATACATCACCGGTCAAAGCGGAACTAATATCTATAAACTGAATTTTTGGATGAAGGCTACTGATTGGATTGGTGGCGCTAAACTCGGACTAAACACCCAAAATCAATTTGTTGACAGCAAGACCCTGATTGACACAGCGACATTCTGGAAGCAATTTACTTTAATTGACACATTGTCAACACAAAGCTCAGACACGATAACTGTCAGACTTACTGCTGGTTTTGGCGATTTCTGTATTTGTCCGCCTGTTAATTTTGCTTTCATTGAACTCACCATAATCGGAGCAACCTCTGTTGATGACTTAATCAAATCTGACAACATCATAAAAGCATATCCAAACCCCACAAATAACAAAATGACCATTGAAGTCCTTACAGCTAACTACAAGGAGCTGACATTGGATATTTATAACGCAATCGGGCAGTTTGTAACCAGCAGACAAACAGACGGAAATACTTTTACATTTGACAGAAATGAAATAGGAAGCGGATTTTACTTTTATCAATTGCACACAACAAAGAACAAAGAACTAATTGGACAAGGAAAGATAATTTTTGAGTAAATGAAAGCACATTGCGATCACGGGTTTTGCGTCAGGCCGGCTTAGGTGCATTATTTGTTAGTAAGGAGGCATTGATTTCAATTTTTCTGGTAATAATAATGTATGGTTTAATTTCGTCACATGCCTTTCATATTAATATATAACTGAAATCACATATAAATGGGAAGATTTCACATTAGCGACAAAAGAACCTTTATACAAAGCAGGCAGTGCTTATGAAATAGTGTCAGATGAAAGCGCCTGATGCCATCACTGCTGAATGATTTGTGCATCCCTGATCATCCGCGATACAAAATCGGAACAACACCCATGAAACTCACATTTTTCAAAACCCAGGAAGAATTTCGACAATGGCTGGAAATAAACCACAAAAGTGAAACAGAGCTGATTGTGGGGTTTTACAAAGTAGGCAGCCGTTTACCTTCCATGACATGGTCGCAATCGGTTGATCAGGCCCTGTGCTTTGGCTGGATCGACGGAATCAGAAGATCCGTGGACGAGGAAAGTTATTGCATTCGCTTTACGCCACGAAGACCTACAAGCATCTGGAGTGCAATCAATATTAAAAAAGTGGAAATGCTAACTGCTGCCGGCTTGATGACGGATGCGGGACGCAAGGCATTTGAGCTGAGAAAAGCGCATAGATCGAATGTTTATTCTTTCGAAAATGAGCCTGCAAGGCTTGATCCCGGGTATGAAGCAATGTTTAAAAAAGACACAATTGCCTGGGCCTATTTCAGCAAGCAGGCGCCCTCATACCAAAAAGTAATGAAGCATTGGATTATGTCGGCAAAACAAGAGAAAACCCGCCTATCCAGGCTTGAAAAGGCTATCGATTTCAGTGCACAGCAAAAGCGGATGTTGTAATGTCAGCATAAACTGCATTACGAAGCTTGCGCCTGTCCGATTCATGCAGAGCCACAGGCTTTGCACTCTCCAGAAAAATATAGCCCAATTGTTTCTACTTCGCCAAAATATTTCGTATATTTGATATCTTCAAACGCCTACTATTGTGGGCGGGTAGATGTATGCAGGGTACACATTCGTCAAGCTTCCTTTCCAAACATTTTGTAAAGACGATTACCATGAAATTTAACATCACATTCTTGTTGATAATGCTGGCAATGCCCATTTTTGCGCAGCAAGGCTGGCAGTATCAAAATTCATCTTTGACAACAAATGAATCCGGTGCAATCTATGCACTAAGCAAAGATTCTGTTTTTGTGATTGCTGATCATGGGGTATTTAGCAAATCTTACGACGGGGGTAGTTCCTGGGGGAATGTGTATACCGGCTTTACTGAATCATTTTTTGACATTATTTTCATCAATGCAGATACCGGGTATTGTGCCGGTAAGAATGGGAAAATTATCAAAACAATTGATGGAGGCGACAATTGGACTGCCTTAATGACCGGGACAACAAAAAACATTTTTTCCCTGTCGATTCCATCTGCAAATAATATCCGGGCGGTTGGGGATAGTGGTATCATTTTACATTCTAATGACTTTGGCATAAACTGGGATCTTCAATCCATTGTTGACAAAAGACTGAATTCGATAGTGTTTAAGGACAGTATCGGAATCATTGTTGGAAATGAAGGAACTATCCTAAAATCAATTAATGCTGGGACGAATTGGACTATAGAGAACGCTGGTACAAGCAATGACCTTTTTTCTTTATGCATGACACAAAACTATGTGTATGCATTATCCGGTTGGATATTCGGAGAATTAGATTCCCATTGCTATTATGATGCCGCTGAGATAATAAAATCAGATGACTATACAAACTGGACTACAACCTTTGTGGGCTCAGGCATCCCGGGACTTTCAAGAATGTTCTTTACAAATGACAGTACTGGCTTCAATATTTCCTCCAATTGTACAACCAATGGCGACTGCGGCATTCATATTCAGAAATCATGTGATTATGCTAGCAATTGGAATTTGAGTTATCTGAATTGGAATCCCCCTTCTGCATGGGTAGGAATTGAATATGCTGATTTGTTTTTTGTAAATGACACCATCGGTTATGCCTTGAGTGGGAATAATATTTTAAAAACAAGCGATGGTGGATTGCTTGTCAATATGAATGAAATTTCAGACAATCAAATGATTAGAATGTACCCCAATCCCTTGACTTCTGACATCTTAACATTTGAAACGAACAACATATCATCAGTGGAATTGGAAATCTATGACTTAAGCGGACACCTTTTAATCAAATCAATATTAAGCAATACACAAGAAAACTTATATCTATCGAATTTAAATAATGGTATTTATCTGGTTAAGCTGTTTCAGGGCAGTATTGTACTTGAAACGAAGAAATTAATCATCATTAAATAAATACTGTTGGTTACTCAGTGCGCGCGTGTTTAAAACATAGCGGGATCCTTGATCGTACCTTCACACTCAAACTCACACTCTTTTATAATTCCCCAATTCGCGAGAAAATCGATACTGTTTCTTAATAACACTGCACTATAAAATTCCCAGAAATCCCTATTCCCTCTCAAATTTCTGATAGGTGGGGATGGATGGGATATAATCTGTTCCCCATAAGTCAGAGGTGATCATCAGGTCAGCGGAATGCCTGTTACAAGCCACCGGAATATTGTGAATGCGGCATTGCCGCAGCAACATCTGAATATCTGCCTCATGCGGGTTTGCGGAAAGATCATCGATTAAAAAAACACACAAATCTATTTTGCCTTCTACGACCAATGAAGCAATCTGTGCATCACCACCCATGGGACCTGAATTCATCTTCAATATTTCAGGCTCAACACCTTCTTCTTTGAGTGCTTTTTCTACCAATCCCCCGGTAGTTCCTGTGCAAACCAGTGTATTCAGGGACAAAAGATCCGAATTGTGTTTCACCCAGGCGATCATATCAACCTTTCTTCGGTCGTGTGCAATCAGGGCGATCGTCTTGTTTTTCATCTTGCAGTTTTTTTTCAAAATTACGAATTAGACAGACCAAAAACAGAATGTGGATATTCCTGCAGCTAATTTGAATAATATCCATATTTTTAAGCTGCAATTCTGAATGCTTACGAAAAACCCAATCTTATGTTGAAAAAACTAGTATTTACGCTCTGCCTGACTTTTGGTATCACCGTACTCCTTATTGCCCAGGGGAACAAACCCATCAGGACTTATACCCTCGACAATGGCCTGACCGTCATGCTCCTGGAAGACCACCAACTTCCGAAGGTTGTAGGCATGGTCGTCACAAAAGCTGGTGGAAAAAACGACCCGGCTGAAGCGACAGGCATGGCGCACTACATGGAGCACATGCTTTTCAAAGGCACCGAGCAGATAGGAACCACCGACTGGCTCAAGGAAAAACCCTGGATTGACACCATCTTCGGCCTATACGACAAGCTCGGCCAAACCACCGATGCGGCCGAAAGAGCAAAGATTCAGGTCCGGATCAATAATGCCTCTGTGAAAGCCAATGAATATGTAATCCCCAACGAACTCAGCAACATCATCAAAGAGAGCGGCGGAACCGGCCTCAATGCCGGAACCGGGCCGGACCAGACTGTCTATTACAACGCTTTTCCACCCAGTGAGATGAACAAATGGCTGGAGATTTATTCCCAGCGTTTCATCAATCCTGTTTTCCGTTCTTTCCAGGCCGAGCTGGAAGTCGTCTATGAAGAAAAGAACATGTATGCCGACAATTTCGGCTCCAACCTCATCGAGAAGTTTCAGAAAAATTTCTTCAAAGTACATCCCTATGGGCAGCAGCCGCTGATCGGGACTTTGGAGCACCTCAAGAACCCTTCTCTCACTAAGATGTCTGAGTTTTTCCATACCTGGTATGTGGCGAATAACATGGGGCTGCTGCTGATCGGCGACTTTAGTTCCGATGAGATCATGCCCTTGATACGCGAGAAATTCGGCAGGTTGCCACAGCAAGCCGTCCCTGCTCCCAAGGTCTTTGCTGAAGTTCCTTTCAAAGGCCGGGAGGAAGTGACGCTGAAACTCTCACCCGTAAAAATCGGCGTACTTGGCTTCCGCACTCCACCCAAAGGACATCCCGATGAGTTCGCGCTGAAGATCACGGCTGCACTCTTTAACAATCAGAACAACACCGGATTGCTCGACAAACTGGCAGTAGACGGAAAGTTGCTGACAGCAAGCGCATTGCAGTTTCCTTACAACGACCTTGGCGCCTATGCCTTCCTTTTTGTTCCCAAGATAATCGGACAAAGCCTGGAAAGTGCAGAAGCACTTGTACTCAGCCAGGTCGACAAGCTGTGTAAGGGAGAAGTCGAAGACTGGATGTTCGAAGCCGCCAAGCTGAGCCTCTACAGAGAACAACTGCTGAGCCTGGAAAGTGCCAGTGGCATTGGCATGGAGATCATCGAAGCCTTTACCCAGGGCAGGGATCCCAACGAGATTTATACCTATTCCGACAGGATTGCTGCCATCACCAAAGCGGATGTCGTTGCTGTTGCCAATAAGTATTTCGGAAAAGATTACCTGGCTTTTTATTCCAAAATGGGATTCCCGAAAGCTGCAAAAATCGACAAACCGCCCTACACACCGATTGTCAGCAAGAATGAGAAAAAATCGGACTATGCTGCCAAACTATTAGCGATGCCTTCTGGCCAAATGCGGACAAAATTCATCGGCTTTGGCACTGACTGTCAAATGGCTGACCTTGCCGATGGCAACAAATTGTATTATACCGCAAATCCGCTTAACGGAATTTTCAACCTTACAATTAACTATACCCTCGACGCGAACTGGAAACGCAGCCTGCCCCTGGTATCAGAGATTATGTCCTTCGCAGGAACTACCAGGCTGCCCGGCAACAAATTCCGTGAGGAATTCGACAAAATCGGGTGTTCTCTCAGCTTTAATGATGACAATAAATTTTTCAGCATCAGTGTACAGGGCGTTGAGGAAAACCTCGGCAAAGCCTTGTCACTTGTGGATGAATTACTCAGGGATGCTGTTGTGGATAAATCAAAGATGGCAGTCATCATCGATGGCGTCAAAGCCGAAAGGAAAATCGAGAAGACCACCCCGGATGGCATGGCAGCTGCCCTGTTCGAATATGTCAATTATGGGAAACAATCGGCCTATCTGGACAGGCTGAGCATGAAAGAGCTGAAATCTACCAGCAGCGATAGTCTGCTTGCACAATTCAAGAGGATTACGGCGCACAAAGCTGTCGTTTTTTATGTTGGCCGTATTGCCAGGGAGGAGATCAGGGCGAGCCTTGACAAAGCCTTGTTTGCCGGCAGAACCCTGAAGCCGATGTTCCCCGTTCAGATGAGGGCTGTTGTTGGCTATAACGAAAATACCGTTTATTTTGCCAACCTCAAGAAAGCCAACCAGGCCAAGGTTTTCTTTTATAAAAAGGGACCTGCTTATCTGACCAGCGACAATGTCGGCCTTACCGCCTTTAACTTATACTTTGGTGGTGATTTTTCTGGCCTGGTCCTGCAGGAAATTCGCGAATACAGGTCCTTTGCCTACACAGCAGGGGCAATGATTCAAAAGCCTTTCTTTCCGGGGGATCCACTCGTATTTTATGGTTTTGTAGGGACACAGGCCGACAAAACCAATGAAGCAATTGGTGTCTTCAATGGCCTTGTCGCAGACATGCCTGCCAAGAAAGACCGGACTGAGATGATCAGAAAATTCCAGTCTTTTAGCCTGGCCACAAGCACGCCGGCCTTCAGGGAAATCCCCTCAACAGTCTTCAACTGGGAGCTGAAGGGGTATCAATCCGACCCGACACAGGCACAGATAAAGCAATTGGAGAATCTTAGCTTTGAGGAGATCAACAAGGTGTATCTGACTGTTGTAAAACCAGGACCTATGGTGATCTCAATCGCCGGCAACAAGAAACGTATTGATTTCAAGGATCTTGAAAAATACGGGACAATTAAAAAAGTGAAGCCGGAGATGATATTCAGGGATTGAAAAGAACAATTTTTTGAAAAATCTATTCTTCAGTCCATAACAGGATAGACAGCATTAATGCTTACCAATCACTATCTTTTCTATACAGCCAAAGTATCCTAAGGCCCGGGCGATTCCCGGTCAACAGCCGTAGGATGGTTGTTACCCTGAAGAAGGCAAGCTAAATATTTTTCTCACATCGACAGATCGAGATTTTTTAATGTATATTTGTGAGGCATGGCCATACACTGCCATGGATATTCCTAAGAATCACAGCTATTCACATTTAAAACTTAGCAATGAGAAGATTTATACTTTTTCTGGTTTTGGGTGGTTTTTTCAGTTTTCATACTTATGCACAGTGGGTTGTACAGACCGCTCCTGTAACTTTTGAGGCAAGGGGGATCAACATGACCTCTTCTCAGACGGGCTATATTGTCGGTTCGGATGGGAATATGCTGAAGACCACGGATGCAGGATCCTCCTGGGCGAGCCTCCCGACAGGCATCACAGATACCTTACGATCGCTGTATTTTGTTGATGAAAACAATGGATACATCGTCGGTGCCCATGGCACCATTCGCAAAACTACAGATGGCGGCTTGAGCTGGGTATCACAGACCAGCGGGGTGACAAATCTGCTGCGTTCAGTATATTTTGTTTCCAGTACGGTGGGTTATGTATGCGGGGGTGGCGGCATGATCCTCAAAACCACCAATGGTGGAACCACATGGGTAGTGCAGTCCAGTGGGACCACACAGGACCTGATCAACATCCGCTTTTCAGATGCAAATACAGGCTATGTGACTTCGAGTTTGTCGACATTTACCAATGGATTAATTTTAAAAACGACCGACGGTGGAGATACCTGGACTACAGTATATACCAACACCAATGGTTTATTAGGCCTGGCTGTTTTTGGTGATGTAATTTATGCCGGGGGCGGATATCAGACAATCGTCAAATCCAGTGATGCCGGCGCTAACTGGACCACTGTTAACCCTGCTACAGCAACAGCCAATCATTTCAGGAGTGCGGCTTTCGTTACCGCCACCAAAGGCTATGTCGTGGGAGATCTCGGAATGATTTATTATACCAACAATGGTGGCGTCACTTGGTCGGACCAGGTTGTGAATACCCTGGGGGTACTTTCCGTCTTTGTCGTCAACCCGGATACCATTTTTGCCTGTGGTACAACGAGTAACATTCTGCGGTATACCCCTTCCTGTTTGCCCGAACAGCCAGGTCTAATCGACGGAAGTCCCTCGGTATGCAAATTCGATACCGTGACTTATTCGATATCTTCAGTGCCGGGAACACTGTATTACAAATGGCAGGTCCCCAACAATACCGCCATTTTAGCCGGGCAGGGAGATACCATGATAATTGTGCGCATCGGTTTGTTCTCAGGTTTCGTTACTGTCGCAGATTCCAACAACTGCGGAATAAGTTTAGCCTCACAAATGAGTGTGACAGCAAATCCACTTCCCTCCATTCCCTGGATTACCCAGAACTTCACTACCCTGATGTCGACCTCGACCGTCGGAAATCAGTGGTATTTAAATGGAAATCTGATTGTTGGGGCCACTGATCAAACCTATACTTTTACCCAGAACGGAACCTATACTGTCGAAGTCACCTTACCTACAGGCTGCTCGGCAATCTCAGCCCCCTATAACGTCACCAATACCGGCCTCAGCGAAGACCTGGCGTTGGGAAGTCAGGTCACAGTCATGCCCAATCCTGCGCAGCAGCAAGCGAGTCTGAACTTTCAGCTGAAGGAAACAGCCAGTGTTGCAGGCTCAGTTTATGACATACTTGGCAAGAGGGTGCTGGATCTTGCGCCCATCAAGCTGTCAGCCGGTACGCATCAAATCGCACTGGACTGCATGTTTTTTGAAAAAGGAATCTACCTGGTAAAGCTGCTTGTCAATGACAATGTGCATTTTGTAAAATTCCTGAAAGAGTAGTTTCGTTGAAAAACCGGCTTTCCCTTATTTATGGTAATTTGACAGTAAAAAAACCTGGCTTGGATGAGTTCTTTCGGTGTTAAAGACCTAAAACCGCTCATTTTCTAGGCAATAGAAAGGGTGTATTCCAATGATTGACTGTCGTCCGGAGCCTCTTCACCCTGCTCTTTAAGGACTTCCAAATACCCTTCAATAGCTTCCTTTGCCATAGCGATAGCATGGTCTACATTTTCGCCATAAGTAATGCATCCTGGCAAACTAGGCACATTTACAGTATATCCGCCTTCTGGTTCTGGATTCAGGATAATCCTATAAGTTAAGTGTTTCATACTGGCTAATATTATTGCAAGACAAACACAAAGATAGGAAATGATAATAGAATGAGAGTAATACCGCGACGAACATCGCTTCAATTTTCGCAAACCTGTTCAGCATCGGTATAATACTAACAAAATAGGAAACGGCTCTCAATGCTGATAAGTCCCGCAATCAACTGCGCCAGTGGATGGGTAATACTTATTTGCGAAACTTTGGATTATTGAACCGCAATTCCCATTGGAAGGACATACTTCAATGGCTTCCTTAACAGAAGTCATTCCAATTCGAATTTTGGGCTTTTTTATCAGACTCATTACTTCTTCATTGGTTAATTCAGTCGCACTCAACACTGTTGCATAGTCAATCGAATAAATATTACTAGGATAAGTCATGTGCCAAACCTGGTACCAGATATAGCTGAATTTATTCTCAAGTTTTGCAATCTCTTTCCTGGATTCTTGTCTTTCCACCGGGACTTTGCTATCCTTTTCATAATGCCTCAACAAAATTACCAGGCTGGCTTTTACACCATAAGCACTACCCGGCATTTTAGTGTCGCCCGAATAGGCTTGCAATTTTTTTCCACTAACTTTTTTGGTGAAATCGTAATTCGTTGATAAATCATAATAGGGCATAATACGTAAACCAGAACCCAATTTCTTCCTGCTGAATGGAATAAATACACCGGCCTGGGCCCTTAGGCCAAAGGAAAGACCAGTAAATGGCATATCTTCAGCATCCTTCAACAAACGCTTGGCCAAATCACCATCAGTGCCGGCAACACTGAATGTGGATTTTAACTTATGTGAACTTACCGAAAGGTTTGTTCCCACAAATAGGCATTTGACAGGGAAAAAATTGAACCCTAAACCATAAGTAAACGCACTGTTAACCATTGTTGATTTGGTACCGGCAGCGTTGATGGCATCTGTTGATAAACGCATGTAATCCACACTCAATTCCGTTTCAACAACAGGGTTTTTTATGGCATAGCCAATGCCAATGCTCATACAATTATCTGCAAAATGCAAGGGTGATGCAAAATTAAATGAGTCCGAAACAACTTTCATGTAGTCATTTAAGGGTTCAAATTTTTGCATTATATAAGATCCGGAAAACAAAAAACCGGTAGCAGCGGCTTCCAGGCTTTTTTCTTTAAGGGTTTTCCTTGCCTGGGCATTCCCATTTAGCGCGAAGGCCACAAAAAGAACAGCCAGGCCAAAATTTCTAAAATTCATAGTATCCCAATATTATTGTCTGGCAAAATAAGCCCCAAAACCAAGCCGGTCAAATACGTCAAATGATGTACTCCCTGTTCTATGAGCCGAAAGAGCAATCAAATCTCAAAATAAATAGTAATTTTGAAATAAGGATCGACCCTTTCACATTCTTAAGGCATCAATACAACACATCAAAATACACGTAGTTACAAAACGACAATCAGCAATGAATAAAGCGACTTTCTTCTGCCTGCTTTTTGTCATTATGCTGGTGTTTAAAACTCATGGTCAAGGCATTGGCCGTTATCACTTCGAAGAATTTGACTTGGCTCACAAAGCCGGTATTCCGGGTGTATACAGCATGTTTCAGGATACAAGCGGGGTGATCTGGTTTGGCTCAACCAATGGCATTTACCGCTATGATGGCGCAAGGATTTTTGAGTTTACGGCAGAACAGAAGAAATTACTGGGAAAAACAAACTACTCCTTTCTTCAGGCCAAAAACGGCGATGTCATCATTGGAAACGATTATGGACTCTGTCGCTACAGTATAAAATACAATACCGTAACGCTCCTGTTACACCTGGCCAGTGTTTTCAATGATCTCAGCCGGTATTATCCGCTATGCTTCGATGATAAAGACAATTTGTGGTTTGTTGCCTCAGGCAAAGGCATTGGGATGTACAAGAACGGCAAGGTAAACTGGATGAATAACCCCAAAGGTATTACCCCGGAATCCATAACAAAAATTACAGACGCATTTTATGATGAACGTAGCGGGAATCTGTTTCTTGCACAATTCTATGGCGCACAAACTGCAATTTTCAACATCAAAACACATTTGTTTATTGAAGATTCAATTCACAAAACAGCGACCTTCCAACGTACAAATTCAACATTATACAGGATCTATTCTGACAATGTTCTTACATCAAATCTTATTTCAGGAAAGACAAAATTATTTTCATGCCAAAATAATGCTGCACTTCTCGAAAACACATTGTATTCAAGATCAGCAATTATTGACGATGAATGGCTATGGATTTCCCTGCGCGACGGTGTGTTGCCTTTTAATTACCGTAAAAATACATTCGGAACAGTATTTGGCTATGAAAAGGATCACAGGAGCCCGCTAATCAGGCATATTTCTGAATTATTTAAGGACAAAGAAGGGAATATCTGGATCTGCTCAGAAACGGATGGCATTAAAATTCTGAATCGATTTCAATTACAGAGATTTCAACATGTAAGAGATCCTGCCAGTTCAAACAACATCATAATGGACATTGAATCGGTCAATGATAGCATGATTCTGGTATGTCCATTGGTGTCAAGCCCGCACTTAGTGAATATTTTCAACAACAGCCATGAAACAATGATTTCAAATAATACACTAGGCGGATATTCATTTACAACAGCACGCCTGAATGCCTCCATTATTCTGCTTACCAAGCATGGTGGCGAGACTTATGCGCTCAATACCAAAAACTTAGGACTTAAAAAAATATTGGCTCCTGTTCAGAATTTTATAAAAATCATAACAACCTCAAACCCGAATACATTAATCATCTACCATGGCACAACGATAAGCCTCTATCAATACGAGAATGAAAAATTGTATTTCTTAAAATCTCTCTCAATTACAAATAATTTCAGCAACATAATCTATAATCCATTTAAGAATTGTATTCTATTCAGCAACCAGTCTCAATGCCTGGTTGTTGATGCTTTGAAATTAACAATTCTGAATACACAAAAACCTCAATTTGGCACTTTCATGGATTGCTATTGGGGCAAGGACAAAACACTTTGGCTCGCGACGCGTTCAGGTCTGCAGCATTACAACACACAATACAAGCTGATAGAATCATTCAATACCAGCAATGGCTTTAACAATGATATGATATATGCCATACATCCCAATCGCGACAGCACTGCCTTATATCTTAGTACAAACCTGGGCATCAGTAGCTTTACTGTTGCAACAAAAGAAATTCAAAATTACAGCATCGCCGATGGGCTCATGGAATCAGAACATAACGGAGGTGCTTCTGCATGCGATAACAAAGGCAATTTCTTTTTCGGGAATATCAAAGGAGTTACAATTTTTAATGAGCACATTAATAAAACGCTGGCTAGGGCTCCTTATCTGAACATTCAGAGTATTTCTGTTGGTGATACGCTATATAATTCCAATCTGAATCCTAACTATATTCAGCACATTCACTTGTATCCTGAGAATGACGTTTTCGGCGTAAATTTCAGTTTATTAAGCACATCAGAACCCGCCAAGCTGGTCTATAGCTACAAGACAGAGGGTATTGACAAAACTTTTTATCGCTCAAATACTGCGCCAAACATACGTGTTTCGAAGCCACGCCCCGGCAACTATACCCTTGTATTAAGGGGCGAAATTGAAGGGGGACCTTTTGTTGAGAGAAGAATTTTACTAACCGTGCATGCGCCTTTCTATTTGAAATGGTGGTTTCTGATCCCGGCTATCCTGCTGTTCCATATCATTGTATTTGTTATTATCCGCCGAATATTGAAGACCCGCCTCAGGAAAAAGCAAAAGGAAATTGACAATGAACGTCGTTTGTATGAACAGAAGTCTCAGATTGCCCGTGAATTGCACGACAATGTGGGAGCCAGACTGAGTATGATGCTTAATACTGTGGATTGGATTGGTAAAAAACAGCAAATTGAAGTAAGCGACCTGAATGAAATCAAAGAAAGCACAAAAGCAGTTATTCAGGGACTTCGCGATGCGATATGGGTTATGGATAAAATCCAGATTAGCAGCGAAGAACTGTTTGATAAGATAAAATTCTATACCAACCAAATCATCAGGAACTATCCGGTACATCTGACTTTTAACGAAGTAACACACAAATTGTTGAGTTTGAATAGCACTCAGGCCCTCAATCTTTTTCGGATCGTACAGGAATCGGTAAACAATGCATTAAAATATTCCAATGCAACCCACATTGAGATTGCCATGAACTATGAAGGCTCGCTTGGTATTATGCTCACAATTCGCGATAACGGTTCTGGTTTTGATCCCAAAAGTATCATCCATGGAAATGGACTAAAGAACATGCAGATCCGGTCAGCTGAAATCAAAGCCACGCTACAGATACAAAGTATTATTAATGACGGTACTACTATTACTGTTACCCTCTACATCGTTTGATGTATTGCAAGCGGGGGAATCCCTTTAGAATTTTGCCTTATGATTAAAATTGTAATTGTTGACGACCGCGACCATGTAAGAGACACTCTTGAAAGCCGATTGCAATATACCAATGAGATAAAGGTAATTCAAACATCCTGCAATGGAGAAGAGTTTTTAAGCTATATGAAATCGATTCAGCTACTCCAGCAGCCCGAGGTAGTCATTATGGATATTGAAATGCCTGTGCTCAATGGTATTGATACTGTTGCAACTGCTTCTGTTTTGTATCCTGATGTAAAGTTCATTATGCTCACAGTATTCGACAGCGATGATGCTATTTTTAATGCGATAAAAGCTGGGGCACATGGATATTTACTAAAAGACGAAGATACGGATACCATTATTGAACATATTAAATTAGTAGCCGAAGGCAAAGGAGCCGTTATGAGTCCCGCCATTGCCCGCAAAGCATTGGATTTATTGATGGGCAAGACTCCCAAGGCAGAGCCCGGTGATGCAAGTATAAAATCGGAAACTACACTGACGGAAAGAGAAATTGCCGTCATGAATTGCCTCGTAAATGGACTCGATCACAAAAGCATTTCACAGAAACTAGATGTCAGCCCGGCCACAGTGCGTACACATCTGGCTAATATTTACAAGAAATTACACGTAAGTTCTAAAACTCAGGCAGTAGGTCTGGCGCTCAAGCGAAAATGGTTTTAGATCACGTACGATTAACACAATCAATCTTATGAAAAAAATAACTTTCTCAGCCTTGCTGCTGATATGCGTACTGTCAATCCCACTACTGGCGCAGGATCGCCACAGCATGGGTGCCAATTTCAATCCGACAACGATCGCACAAACTCCGCGTAAAGTGCAATTGTCGTTTCAAAGTTTCCGCGGGATGCCCGAACAAGCTTCGCTCGAACAATTTTGCCCTACTCCGGGAGACCAGGGGAACCATGGCACTTGTGTCGCATTTGCCAATGGCTATAGTATAGCAACACTGCTGTATGCAAAAGCACATGACATTACAGACAAATCGGTTATTGACAAGTATATCTTCTCACCCGCTTTCCTTTACGAATTAATTAAAGACCCTAGTGATGGCGATTGTCAGTTTGGAAGTGACCCGATTATGGCATTGCTAATGCTTATTGATACAGGGAATGCATTGATAAAAACCGTTCCGTACAATTGTGGAGTTTCCATCTCGGCCCAGGCATTGAAAGAAGCAGAAAATTACAAAATTTCGGATGCGTCTTTGCTATTTGCACCAGGCGACAATGCACCGCCAGCCGAAGTAATGATTGCAAGCACAAAGAAGGCTTTACTCGAAGGCTGCCCCGTTTCAGGTGGGTTTTTCCTACCCGAGAGCTTTTTTACAATAAAAAGTGCCATCTGGACCTCGGATCCAACAGAAGTTAACAAGGACTGGAAGCACAACGGACATGCCATGGCGGTTGTTGGGTTCGATGACAACATAGCAGGTGGGGCTTTCCGCATCCTTAATAGTTGGGGACCTGATTGGGCCGATCATGGCTATGTCTGGATGCGCTACGAGGATTACACACGCTATTGCATTATGGGCTTACAGGTTTTTGGCAGTCCATTTTCGCCTGATCCTGTTGAAAACATAAAACCTGTTCCTCAGCCCGACCCAATCCCACAACCAAAACCATTGCCTGTTCCTGTGCCTGAGCCTACACCCGTACCAGAGGTAAAAACCATGAGCCTGAGTGGCAATGTTGAGTTTAAACTGAATACAGGTGAGGATATGCCGGTAAACAAAATTTCGTCGCGCAACCTCATGGTCGAAGAAGATGTAGCAGCCAAAGAAGACCTAGTCGCCTATACCATGATGAACAGCTATACCAGCGGTACTAAATTCCGCTTTTATATGAATATCGACAAAGAAGCCTATATCTATGCTTTTGCAACAGATTTGAGCGGCAAAATAAATCGCATCCTTCCTTATGATGATTTGACATCAACACACGTTGGTAGTAATAGTATCGTTGCCTTCCCCTCCGATACAAAAATCATTAAAATGGACGAAAACAAAGGAACCGATTATCTACTCATTCTGTATTCAAAAGAACCCTTAGATATGGGTGATATGCTGGCTGTTATGAATAAAACGAAAGGTGGTTTGTCAGCAAAAATCATGGCTGCCCTGGGTGATAAACTCATTGCAAAAGACAAAATAAAATATGATGCTGCAACGGTTGGATTCCATGTGAATGTAAAACAAGGCTCGCGCAACCTTACAGTTGAAAATGATGATAACCAGAATGCTGAGTTCGCTAGCGGGAGTGTAGTTCCATTGATGATTGAGATCAAACACAATTAGTCATAATTCTGCTTGATATACCAATGCTGAACAGTATAAAGTATACTGAATCTTGGCAAAAATGCGAAGCAATTTTTGCTTAGTTTCAGTAATACCGCGACGAATACCGTTTCAATTTTCGCAAACCTGTTCCGCATCGGTATAAAGCAAAAAATCGCCAACTAACAATGCAAAAACTATTATACCTCGTCGCTATCTTGCTTTTCGACTGCAACTTAATGGCACAGCGCCCCGAGTTGATGATTCAAAGCGGCCATCAGAGCGAAATCCAGATGGCGTCCATTTCCCTGGATGGAAAATACCTGTTGTCCGTTGAAATGGAAAGCAAAGCCATCTTGTGGGAAATGTCTTCGGGTAAGCAACTTCGCATTTTTAAGGATGTGATGGTGGCGGCTTTTTCAGCTGATGGAAAATCCATTGAAATGGTGATGGACGATTATACATTCCTGAAAACCGATTTTCTGGGCAACATCTTGCAGACGTTTTCCAAAAGTTCCGGTCCGGACAGGTACCGCAGGCTCATGTACGCTTATTATCCCGAATCAGGAATTCTAGACTGGAATGGACTTATCTACCAACGTGAAAAGGGGAAAGTGGCAACTATCCGCATTCCGGATTATGGCTTAGCGCATCACTTATCCGAAAAGCTAAATCTACTGGCAGTTGGCTATAAAAATGTTGTTACCTTTTGCCAGATTCCTTCCGGTGATGTTCAAAAAACGCTGAATCTGTCATTGCCTAAAGAAAATGATCTGAAGTTTGTGGAATTTTCGCCCGATGGCAAATACCTCCTTGCCGGAAGTAAAATTGACCTCGAAATACTTGATGTTGAAAGCGGGAAAAGCCTTTATGTATTCAAATATGGAGATCTGTCCGGGAATTACAGCAGATCCTTTGAGTTGATAAATGCCACATTTTCACCCGACTCGAAGCAATTAGTCGTTCTGGCAAAAAAAGAACTCATATGCTACGATCTGTCAACAGGAAAAATCACCTGGAAAAGTCCGCAATCTGAAATATCTATCAGCGAATACGGAGCTAACTGTGGCGTTTTGATTTTTTCGCCTGATGGCAAACAAATTATACTTGGGGGCAATAAGAAACTGCAATTGGCTGATGCTCACACTGGAGCGCTTGGTACCTTGTTTTCGGGCTCTTCGGCTGCATGGCTCGACAAGAATACTGTTATAAACAATGATCATCAATTAATCGTAAAATCACAGAGAACGCATTTGATCAACTGGAATTTGTCTTCAGGCGAAATGGAAAAAGCCATTCCAATTGGCGACATTGAGGAACCAGTAAGCATAAGTTCCGATGGGAAATCTATATTTACTTTTCGCGATAAGGAACTAGCTAAACGGCTAGATAACAATGGCAAAATAAAAAACGAATATGGACATGAAGGCTCATCAAAAAGGCCGGAATGCATCAACCAGTCCCCCGACGGAAAATATTTAGCCAGCAGTGGACAGTTCAGCTGCGATACATGCGCCAGCTCATTTTACGCATCCAGTAATCTGTTTGTGTATGAGCTAGCTACCGGAAAAAAAATATTTTCCAGAAAGGGCGACGCTAATATCTCTGCCTTTGCTAACACCAGCAATACACTGGTTATAAAAGACCTTTTGGATAGACATCCTTTACGTTTTCTCTCCATTCCTTCAGGAAAACTGCTTTTTGAAGTTTCCCTGCCGGGGAAAACAGACTTTTCGTCAAAAATGCTATTCTCTCCCAATGATAAATATGTCGTAATAAAAAACAAAGACACATACATCCTTGAGATGGCAACTAAAAAAGTAATTACAGTCTCAGGTGAATTGCCTTTGGGCGACAAAATCAGTATCCTGGTATTCAGCCCCGACGAAAAGTATCTGGTTTTAGGGAGTAGTGACGGGAAAGTCTTTTTCTATGATATTGCAGACCAAAAGATAATCCCTGAATTCACCATTGATGCTGCAGTTAGCAGGATTAATGGGATTAGTTTCACCAAATCAGGCCGGTACATATTCGTGAATTCTATCACCAACCTCATTCAACTGTGGGACCTGAATACATTTGTGCTTGCAGCTACCCTTTATCCGAATGTGGAAACAACAGATTGGGCCGTAATAACGCCCGATGGCCGCTTTGATGCTTCTGTCAATGCTCAGTCGTATATGTTTTATGTGAAAGGCCTCGACGTGTTTCCGCTGAGTGCCCTTTTCGAACAGTTTTATACGCCCGACCTGCTTCCGCGGCTCATTGCCGGTGAAGTATTCCCACAGGTGGAGATCGACATCAACAACATAAAACAGGCTCCCGTTTGCAAAATCCAATACCAGCAGGGCGAACAGCGAAACCTCGAAGTGGGCGAAGACATTGCAACATACATGAATACAACTGGTATTGCCGAAGTTACTGTGAATGCCTTTTCAAAGGATGATGTAATCGATGAAATCCGTTTGTTTCATAACGGCAAAATTGTAACCCTTACCACACGCAACCTGATTGTGGCTGACGAAAATACCAGCAAAGAGGCGACAAAAAAATATACTGTCAACCTGCTACCCGGAGAAAATAAATTGCGTGCACTGGCACTGAATTCACAGAGGACCGAAAGCACTCCTGCCGAAATATCGGTTATCTATACGACAAAAAATGCCACACCACAAAAGAACAATACGCCAGGCAATTCATCTTCAAGTCCGATTGCCGCGGTTGACAAAACAGCAACACTATATCTTATCGTTGTAGGAATAAACCAATACAAAAATCCGGCAATGAGCCTTAATTACGCTTTAGCCGATGCCACCGCATTTAAAAATGAACTGGAAAAAGATGCCAAAAGCATCATTTCCATTATCAAAACATTCTTTGTTACAGACAATGAAGCCAATAAAGCCGGGTTCGAAAACGCTTTAAACAGCGTTAAGCAAAATGCCCGACCTCAGGATGTCTTCGTCTTTTACTATGCCGGCCATGGTGTAATCGGCAAAGACAAAGAGTTTTATCTTGTTCCTAATGATGTAAGCGATTTAAAAAATGTTCAGACAGAACTTGAATTGAAAGGTGTTCCGGCAAAAATGCTTCAGCAATACGCCATAGATATACCTGCGCAAAAGCAACTTTTTATCCTTGATGCCTGCCAAAGTGCCGGTGCCTTTAACGAAATGCTGAGTGCCGATGGCGACCAGCAAAAGAGCATTGCCGTGGTTTCGCGTAGCACAGGTACACACTGGATGGCGGCAAGCGGGGCACAACAGTTTGCCAACGAGTTTTCTCAACTCGGGCACGGAGCATTTACGTATGTGTTGCTCGAAGCCTTGAAAGGATCGGCAGCCTCCGACAAAATGATAACTGTCAACGGCTTGAAAAACTATTTGCAACTGGGAGTTCCCGAATTGATGAAGAAATACAGCGGAACGTTGCAATACCCTGCCAGCTATGGGTTTGGGAATGATTTTCCGGTAGAAATAATATCAAAATAGAACCACGTGAAAAAAATAAAATTCATAATTCTTCTTATTGCTTTATCCGGCACTAGGTTACTTGCTCAAACAAGTTCTTTAATTGTTCCATCCTATATTGGCAAAATTAACCAGGTGAAATTTACGCCCAACGAAGATTATGTAATGTATGCAACTACCGGTGGTTTAAAAATTTATCGCACAAAAGATGGTAAAGAATTAAGAACCCTGATTTTCAATGTCGGCAATTTAAGCCCTGAAATAACAGAAATACATCTGTTGAAAAACAATCAGGAAGCATTCATTATTGGGCGCGCAGGATATGGCTATCTGGATTTAAAAACATTTAATTTTACTAAAACTATTGTTGAAGAAAATGGGGGATCTGCTTTGCTTTCAGCAGATGAGAAAACACTTTACTTTTATAAAAAAACGCCCAATTTTTTTGATCAGGATGAAATGATTTTTACATTAGCAAAGCGCACTTTAAGTTCCAAGAAGGACAGTGTACTTAAAGCTTCGGAAAACGGCAGTGTTCCTTTGCCAATATCTACTTATAAATTAAATGAGAGAACAGGTTTCATTAGATGGAAAGACGAAAAAAAAGAGATTTTATCTTATGGCACCTCTTTAATAACTGGATTTTCAGGTTCCGACCGCAATCGCAAAATATCAAACAATAAACTCTTGAAGTTCAGTTGTAAAGGGGCTATAGCAACGATTGCTTGTTATAACTATGTAATAGAATACAAAGTTGACAGTAGTACGGTACTTCAGGGTGATTTATTTAAAGATACCAGAGAAATGATTAAAAAGAATCCGGCCTTAGGAAAAGAGTTTTACAAACCTAAAGAAGTAATTACTGAAACAAAAATCTGGGAAAAGGAGTTTTTAAGCCCCAACTTTTTGGCCGATTATTTAGTTGAAATTAACACGAACGAAACCAATCACTTAGCTATATTAAATGATAACGAGAGCTTCATTGTATTTAATTACGAAACGGGCGAATCGAATGGATTTATCAATTTTAAAAGCGATTTTAAAGGTGGTAACTTATATGATTACAAAAATACAGCATCCTGTTTAGGAACTAAACATGTTGCTGTCGCTAATATTACTTTTTTATTAGATGATTTAAAAACTCAATTTGCTTCTGTAAATGGTCTAACTGAAAAATACAATGAGTTTTTTACCTGCAACGAATCTACCTCTTTGTTATTAACGGGAACGAGGAATTATTACAAAACTTTATTTGATAATAACTCCAGTTATTTTACAAGTTCAGAGATTAATGTGGATCGAAAAAAAGAATCCGGAACCAGATATGCCATTCAAGCCTGCCCATTGCTTGCGCCCAATGCAAGTGATGTCTATATTACCACGGGAATATTTAATGCAGGTGGTTATGTTTACAAAAAAAACCGCCAAAGTTGGGATTCAAAGGGTTATTTGAAAGAGGATGCCTATAAAGATGTCGCAAATATTTATTCTTACTCCCCAAGCGGAAAATATTTTTTGGCGGCAAGTAGCGAATTAAAAATTAAAATTTTCAGTAACGATACTATCGCCAATATTTCTACCCTACCCTTAAACGCAGAACACAACCCTCAGTTTCCGCAAATTGTATGGAGTAAAAATGAGGAATTTATTTACATAGACAACTTGGTTTACAAAACGCATATAATTGCCTGTTATAATGTAAAAACAGGTTCTAAATTGTGGCAAAATGAGGTTGACAAAGACATTACCGAATTTATGGGGTTCGGCATTGATGAGACTTTGAATCAGGTGATTGCTTACCATTATAGTGGCATTCCACCTACCGTATATCAAACAAAAATAAATTCACTCACCGGGAAATTGATATCCTCAAAAGAATTTAAAATTAAAGATGGTACATTTTATATTTTATCAGAAGTCTCATCGCTTTATAAATTAGTAGCCTTGTGCTGTGGTAATACTATCAAATTATTTGATCTGGCAACCTTTGCAGAAAAAACAAGCATTACGATTAAAAGTGGCGTACCTACCGAAGTAAAATTTTATTCCGATAAAAATCACTTATTAGTTCAATTAGACAATGGCAGCCTGGCGCTTGTTGATATTGACAAGAAAAAACAAATTGCCATCATCGTCTTTTACGAAAATACCAGTAAGTGGTTAGTACACGATAATGATGGGCGTTTTGATGGGAGTCAGGAAATATTTAACCAACTTTATTTCACAATTAATGAAAATATTATCCCAACTGACGGAGTGTTTGAAAAATATTACACCCCAAATTTATTGGGTCGTATTTTAAATGGGGAAGTTTTGAATCCAGTACCTGATATTAATAAACTGGTGAAACGTCCAACAGCCAAAATTCAATATGCTGAAAAAACCCGTAACCTTGAGGTTGAAAACGATAGCCCTGTGTATCAGAACACAACCGGCCTTGCCGAAATTACTATAAATGCAGCAGCACCGGACGATGCCATTGACGAAATCCGCTTGTTTCACAATGGCAAAATTGTTACCCTTACTACCCGCAATTTAATTGTTGCCGACGACAATAGAAACAATTCAGCCACAAAAAAATACACCATCAATTTACTCGATGGTTTAAATAATTTCAGAGCAGTTGCATTGAACACACAGCGAACTGAAAGCCTGCCGGATGATATTGTAGTTGCTTACAACAACAGTTCAAATACAACTCCCGCAAACAACGCTCCTTCTAATAGTACTACAAACCAAACAACAATATCTCCTGTAGATAAAAATGCCACACTGCATTTGATTGTAGTAGGCATTAATCAATACCAGAATAAAAGCATGGTTTTGAACTATGCTTTAGCTGATGCTACTGCATTTAAGGATGAAATGGAGAAAGATGCGAAAAGTGTAATCACAAATATCAAAACCTATTTTGTTACAGATAATGAGGCCAATAAGACCGGATTTGAAAAGGCATTAAATGAGGTAAAGCAAAATGCCAAACCCAAGGATGTTTTTATTTTTTACTATGCAGGACATGGAGTTATAGGCAAAGACAAGGAATTCTACCTCGTACCCAACGATGTCAGCGATTTAAAAAATGTACAGGCTGAGCTTGAGCAGAAAGGCATCCCTGCAAAATTGCTTCAACAATACGCTATTGATATCCCCGCACAGAAACAGCTCTTTATCCTCGATGCCTGCCAGAGTGCAGGGGCCTTTAACGAAATGCTGAGTGCCAATGGCGACCAGCAAAAGAGCATTGCGGTGGTTTCGCGCAGCACAGGTACACACTGGATGGCGGCGAGTGGTGCACAACAGTTTGCCAACGAGTTTTCTCAACTCGGGCACGGAGCGTTTACGTATGTGTTGCTCGAAGCCTTGAAAGGATCGGCAGCCTCCAACAAAATGATAACTGTCAACGGCTTGAAAAACTATTTGCAACTGGGAGTTCCCGAATTGATGAAGAAATACAGCGGGACCCTGCAATACCCTGCCAGTTATGGTTTTGGCAATGATTTCCCGGTGGAGGTGCTTAAATAATATTGTACTACCTGTATCTGTTAAATAGATAATTATGAAGAATCTTTTCCTTCTTATACTTTTCTTACCATTATTCTCACTGGCGCAAAAACCACAGCTGGTTATAAAAACAGGTGTCCAAGGGGTGGCTATGATGGCATCCGTTTCGCCAGACAATAAAATCGGGCTGACGGTAGATGATAAGATGGAACTAATTCTATGGGAATTGGGTTCCGGGAAACAACTTACGTCATACGCGAATATCCTGGCTGCTGATTTTGGCCTTGATAACAAATCGATTGACGTAGTTACGGCTGATTACAAATTCAGTACTATTGATTACGCAGGTAACGTCTTAAGTGAAGGACCTGCTACAAAAACATTCCCATCTAACAAATTGACCTATTCCTATTACAGAAAATCAGGACTATTTCTCGAAAATGGAATTATTAATACCCGCGAGAAAGGCTATTTAGGCAGGATTGTACCAGCGCATTACGAAATAGTCCAGCATTATTCCGAAGCACTTAACCTCATGGCTATTGCATATCAGGGTGAAGTACAGCTCTGTAAAGTGCCATCAGCTGAAGTGATAAAAGTGATTAAATACAATCTTGTTCAACAAAATCCGGATTTTCCGAAAATTGTATATACCCAGTTTTCGCCAGATGGCAAATACCTCATGGCCGGCAATAATTTATCCCTGGAAATTATCGAAATTGAATCGGGACAAAGTATCTATACTTATGGTATACCAAATGAATTAAAAAAGGATCTTTGGAATAATTCAAATATACTTTTTCTGAACAATGCAGGATTTTCCCCCGACAGTAAAAAGCTATTGATTGTTGGTGCGAAACAGGTATTGATGGCAGACCTGGCCACGAAGAAAGAACTGTGGAATAAGCCGCAAACAGACATCTCATGTCCGGATTCATACGCTTCACGCCGGGGATTAGTCCGTTTTTCCGACGATGGCACCAAAGTCCTGCTTGGCTATTACAATAAGTTTCAGTTTCTGAATGCCGAAAATGGAACTGTAAAAAGCAAATTGTTTGGTGTTACCCAGGCTTTTATGAAATATCATCATTTGTCGGAAAACGCGAACGGCTTGTTTATCGAGCAGGACAATAAAATCGCAAACTGGAACCTGACATCAGGTGGCATACAAACAATCACACCAGTAAAAATTCCAACAAATTGGTATCCAGTACAGATTAGCAGCAAAGGCAATAAGTATTACAGGTTTTGGCAGGAGATAGACAGGGACACCAAAGCCGTCACCGAACTTGAAAGCGAAAATGGAATAAGCAACCTGGAGGCCAATTGTCTGAGCCTTTCATTCGATGATAAATATCTTTTGCACACCGGAACCTACGACAATTACGCAAACAATGGAATAAACAAGGATAAGCTGTTTGTTGCCGATCTGAAATCAAAAAAAATCATTTGGCAGAAAAAAGAAATTGATGCCGCAGTATTCAGTAACACAAGCCATGCTATTGCTGCAGCAAATACGCATCTGGCAGCTAATAAATGGGGGTATAATACGATACAATTATTGGATGGCGCAAATGGGAATCTGATCAAGGAATTTACCATCCCTGCCGAATCACAGGAAGCGGCAGGCATGGTATTTTCGCCCAGGGACACTTATCTCACCTTAGATCCGTATGAAACCAATGGGCGCCTTTATTCCTACGATTGCCAGTTGCTTATTGAGCTTGCAACAGGAACTGTTAAACAAATTTCAAAAATATTGCCCAATGGCAATCATTTCCGCTTTCGTACTTTCACAGCCGATGAAAAATATATGGTGCTTACGGATCAGGCCAATCCTGGGGGGGAAGTTTATTTTTATGATATTTTGCAGCAAAAACTTGACTTATCAAAAACCGTCAAACTCAACGAAAAAGAAAACATACGTACCCTTACTATTACAAAAAATAACCGCTTTATGTTTACCAATACCCAGGAATTCAAAGTTAAGCTTTGGGATTTGGAAACCAAACAATTGACTGCTACGCTTTACCCGATTCCCGCCACTGGCGATTGGGCAATCGTGATGCCTGACGGACATTTTGATGCGTCGCCGGCAGCACAGAAAGACATATACTTTGTAAAAGGACTGAATACTTTCCCGCTGGAAATTTTGTACGAACAGTTCTATACCCCAAGACTATTACCCCGCTTGCTGGCCGGTGAGGTTTTTGCGCCGGTTGAGGCCGATTTCGACAATCTTAAAAAGGCACCACTGGTTAAAATATCGTACGAACAGAAAACACGGAATCTTTTTGTGGAAGATGAAGGAATGCTTTCCTATACCAACACTACCGGCCTGGCTCAAATTACGGTAAATGCCAGTGCAGAAAACGACAAAATTGATGAGATCCGCTTGTTTCATAACGGCAAAATTGTGAATCTCGCTACACGTGGTCTATTCGTTACCGATGATGCCACAAACACTGATTCAAAAAAATACACCATCAACCTTATGCCGGGTATGAATACCTTCCGCGCCATTGCACTCAACAGCCAACGCACAGAAAGTAAGCCGGATGAGATATTGGTTAACTTCCAATCAGGGAATCAGGCTACGAATACGCAGCCCAATACAACATCTCCGGGCATCATCATCGAGAAGGTCAATAAAAATGCCACAATGCATTTGATTGTAGTTGGCATTAACCAATATCAGAATAAAAAGATGGTGCTGAATTATGCTTTGGCCGATGCTACTGCATTTAAAATTGAAATAGAGAAAGATGCAAAAAGCATTATCACCAACATCAAAACCCATTTTGTTACAGATAGTGCGGCAACGAAAACAGGAATTACAGCTGCCTTCAAACAAGTTCAGGAAACGGCAAAACCACAGGATGTACTTGTGTTTTATTATGCCGGTCATGGCGTGATTGGCAAAGACAAGGAATTTTACCTGGTGCCAAATGATGTCAGCGATTTAAAAAATGTACAGTCTGAACTGGAATTGAAGGGCATTCCGGCAAAAATGCTTCAGCAATACGCCATTGATATACCTGCCCAAAAGCAAGTTTTTATCCTCGATGCCTGCCAGAGTGCCGGTGCCTTTAACGAAATGCTGACTGCCGATGGCGACCAGCAAAAGAGCATAGCCGTGGTTTCCCGCAGCACAGGTACACATTGGATGGCTGCCAGCGGAGCACAGCAATATGCCAATGAGTTCTCGCAATTGGGTCATGGCGCTTTCACCTATGTTCTGCTCCAGGCGTTAAAAGGCTCAGCTGCTGCTGATAAAATGATTACGGTGAACGGCCTTAAAAACTACCTTCAGCAGGGTGTTCCGGAACTGATGAAAAAATACAGCGGAAGCCTGCAATACCCTGCCAGCTATGGGTTTGGGAATGATTTTCCGGTGGAGATTGTGAAATAATAATATGCTATGAAAGGAAATATCAATCCTACGTATCAGGAACAAAAAAGATTATCTCATGGCGCCTAAAATCATTCCTGCAATACTCAATCCAAGAATAACGTAGAATCCATCGATCAGCCAAAGTGCTAAGGAGCGACGCTGATAAAGATAATTGATACCCATTGTCAGCATTGAAAAGAAAAATCCAGTAAAAGCACCGTAATGTAATCCCTGGAATAGGCTAACCTCTTCGGCTTTGTGAGAATTGATCACAAAATTCAAAGCCCATACCATAAGGAGCATCAACAGGAAACTAAGACCAAAAACCTTGGCCATGTTTGACTTTGAAATTTCTTCCTCCTTAAACCCAACTTCTTTTTGCCAGCGTTTGCTGAACAATAGAGGGCTATACCAAAGAGCTCCGAGAATCCAGAATGCAAGCGTGCTCAAAAGCACAGCCCAAATATTAATGTAAGGATAATTCATACTTGATTGATTTAGCGTTTATTTTTTGATGAATAAAATTAAAGTATTATTTGACTGTCCAGTAAACAACACCTAATAAATCAGTGCGGAATTGGTTTTTGTACGTATTTATGACGTACATTTGCAACAAAGTACTAAAACCATGAAAACAGTTGTCAGAAAAGAAGAACGGATAGACATTAGAGTTTCACCAGAGGAAAAGGAGCTATTTCTAAAAGCTCAGCGATTAAGTGGAGACAGAACATTTAGTGGGTTTGTAACCCGGATAATAAAAGCCAAATCTACTGAAATAGTGGAGGAAAACGCTAGAATTCTTGCGAGCCAAAGAGACAGGGAGATATTCTTCAATTCGATTTTCTCTGAGCAAGAGCCGAATGAGGCTCTCAAAGAGGCTGTGACAAGGTTCAAGTCACCTCAGGAATAAGCAACACGATGAGAGTACAACTCCTTGACCCTAAACAACATGACCGAACCCATTTCTCTTGTGAAGAGGAATCATTGACTCATTACATACAAAAACAAGCAAGTCAGGATATGAAGAAAAACCTGGCAGCTTGTTTTGTTATTTTGAATTCAGCCAATCTGGTAGTTGGATATTACACATTGTCAAATGATAGTATTTCCCGAATAGAAATTCCAGAAGAGTATCAAAACAAAATTCCAAAAAATTATAATGTCCCGGTAACCCTTCTAGGAAGATTAGCAAGAGACATCACATCGAAAGGATTAGGAATTGGCGAATATCTCCTTATTGACGCATTGCAAAGAAGCTATAACATATCTCAGCAAAGTATAGCATCAATGGCTGTTGTTGTTGACCCGATAAATGACAAAGCGGTTAATTTTTACGGCAAGTATGGCTTTGCGCTTTTACCTGACAGTCGAAAGATGTTTCTTTCTATGAGAGCGATTGAAAAGCTTTTCAGATAATTCACTCCATACAGTTTCAGAACAGTAAGCCTTATTTTGGGATAAGGATAAAAACCAAAGTTATGCTTAATAGAGGGGGGTAGGGAGAGAGGAAATAGAATATTATAGTAACCATCTATTGAATATCTTTGCTAATAGCTCTCTCAATTAGATAAATCAATGTCCAGCTCTGAAATCATCATATACACCACTCCTGAAGGAACAATAAAGATTGAAGTTATCCTTCAGGAAGAAACAGTCTGGCTTACCCAAAAAGCAATGGGAGAATTGTTTGGGGTTGGAAAGTCTACAATCAGCGAACACTTATCCAATATATTCCAGCGTAATGAATTGCAAAAAGAAGCAACTGTTCGGAAATTCCGAACAGTTCAAAATGAAAATGGCAGAAGTGTAAACCGTAACCTTGATTTTTATAATCTGGATGCGATTATTTCTGTTGGTTACAGGGTGAATTCTCATGAAGCTACTCAATTTCGAATCTGGGCTACAAAAACTCTGAAAGAATTTATTATTAAGGGTTTTGTATTAGATGATGAGCGTTTAAAACATGGGACTAAGCTTTTTGGGAAGGATTATTTCGATGAACTACTTGAACGCATCCGGGAAATCCGGGCAAGCGAACGCCGCTTTTATCAAAAAATAACTGACATTTATGCGGATTGTAGTATTGATTATGACCCAAAAGCAGAAATCACACAAATATTTTACAAAACCGTTCAGAATAAATTACATTGGGCGATTACTGGTCAAACTGCCGCAGAAATTGTCTCATCGAGGGCCAGGGCAGAATTTCCTGCTATGGGATTGACAACCTGGAAGAATTCACCTAAAGGGAAAATTTTAAAATCTGATGTTTCGATAGCAAAAAACTACCTCAACGAGAAAGAGTTATCAAATTTGAACAGGGTTATCACAATGTATCTTGATTATGCTGAAAATCAGGCAGAAAAACAAGTAGCCATGCGAATGAAAGATTGGATTGACAAGCTTGATGCCTTTCTGCAATTCAATGACTATTCTGTTCTTAAAAGTGCTGGCAGTATCCCAGCTGAAATAGCCAAGAAACTTGCTGAAGGGGAATTTGAAAAGTTCAGAGTGAATCAAGATGAAAATTACGAGTCCGATTTTGACAAGGAAGTACGGAGATTAAAAGGAGACTCAAAATAACTGAACTCAGGGACCATCAAACTGATCCTCACTTATCAATCGCTCAATAAAACTCCTGCTCTTCTGGCGTTTGATAAATTTTTCCAGTTTCATGGCCGTTGACCTGTCTGGACCACAACTAAA
>Ga0247840_10002460_pt1 | contig 32968 bp, 49 predicted proteins | sample LaCruzMarch2015__FD_192404 | JGI IMG/M metagenome (GOLD analysis project Ga0247840, IMG submission 192404) | Freshwater microbial communities from meromictic Lake La Cruz, Castile-La Mancha, Spain - LaCruzMarch2015_17m | ecosystem: Environmental > Aquatic > Freshwater > Lake | place: Spain...
TGCTATTAACAGTTTATTGGATATTTTAAGTTTTACTTTTTTATCAGCCCCTGTTTTAGATTTTATTAAAAATGTTACTTTAGAAAAAAATTTTAATATAAACAATGTTCAAGAACTTTTGGCTGGCGTTTTATTGGCTATTAGTAGTCATGGTTTAAAAAGTTTGATTAATAAAAAAATAACAAAAGAAAACAACTTAAAAGAATCCCCGTTATTAACTGAAGGTAAATTTGATTTTTTAGAAAATGAAAGTTTGGTGGGTTTAAAATTTTATAACCCAGAAGAATTTGCTGAAAGTGGTATTTACTACACAATTTGGGACCAGGATTCTTCGGTTAATAGTATTGATATTGAATGGGAAGATGAAGATGACCTATCTGAAGACGGCGACTTTATGACAGATTATTCTACATTACCTATATCAGGTTTTATTGAAAATTTAAATAAGGGGTTTTTTGTTTTAAAAGATTTTGGGGAATCTTTGGGTTTACCTGACCCTTATGATATTATAAGTGGTTTAAATGAATCGGTTGAGTTTGAAAACCCTGAAGATTATTTATATTCCGTTTTTTATTATGTTAATAACCCAGAAGAAGATTATTACATAGAATCATTTAGAAACGAAGATGGTTATGATGATTTTTGTGTTTCTTGGGTGACCAATAAAGGTGATAGGCATAGTTGTGGTTTTTATTTTACCGATTTTTTGTCACAGTTAAAAAGGGGTGAAATTAAATTAAAACAAATTGGTAAGTATAAAACTGACGTTTTAAATATGTTAGATAAAATAAATGAATCTATTGATAACTTTAATTGGATCGAAGATATTAGACAATTTACCCCTGCTGAAGAATTTTTATATGATTTAATGTCAAATTTAAAAATGATGGAATCAAAAAAACGGAGAAATTGGATGTCATACAAGGATGAAAATGGAAAAATTTTAATGGCAGATGATATTAATACCGGTGATAAAAACCCTGTTTTACTTGTTGATTATTACCAAATTTGGGAAAAATTAGAGGGTTATGGTTTAAAAACAGAAGATATTAAGGCTTTATGCGTACGTATGTTGGAGATGACCCATAAACGAAAGGTATTGACAGCCGAGGCATCAACTCATTTGGCCTTACAATAGGTTGGAGATGACCCATAAACGAAAGGTATTGACAGCACATCTTCGATGGCAAATGCCTGCTGGTTAGTTGGAGATGACCCATAAACGAAAGGTATTGACAGCTGATTTTGCAGTTTTAATTAAGTTGTAAATGTTGGAGATGACCCATAAACGAAAGGTATTGACAGCTGGTGCGATTGGCGACAGAAGTAAAGAATTGCTGGAGATGACCCATAAACGAAAGGTATCTTAGGCTTTTTTAACAACGTCTTTCACAAAAGAACGTAGTTTACCGTCCTCCATTACAATTTCAAAAATAGGTACCATATCTGGATACATACTTTTTAATGTTTCATCAGGAATCATATGACTTTCAACTTCATACATATCCATGACACGACCCTTTATTGGTGGGTTAAAGCTGGTAATTAAAACATTATCGTTAATTCTAAAATTATCAATTAATACTTTTCTCATTTTTTGGAAATTTTTTCTTCGTCATCAAAAAAAACTTTTGACATCCGTAATTCGGTAAACCCTCCTTCAAAATTAAGTAAAAAACCATCGTAGTAAACCTCAGAGATTAAATCATTTAGTATAATTTCTTCTTTTTCGTTATGAATAACTTTTTTAATAAATTTAAATTTATTAAAATCAAAAGGTTCTTCAGTTATAAAAATAACATCCATGAATAAACCTTCTAACTGTTGTATTGAAGTTAATACAATGTCAGAGGTTACTGGGTAACCATAACCTTCTTCTTCTATTAATTCGACATCACTAAAAGTAAAACCTTCTAAACAACTTAAAGGGATATTAATTATTTCTTTACCGTTTAATTCAATAATAACATCACCTTTTTTAATACCAAAATCGTGAAAATCTTTTTTAAAGTCCCAAAATTTTTTTATTTTTTTATTAAAATCTTTAATCCAAACATCATTCAGACTATTTGATTTTTCTATGTTATTATAAACTTTTTTGGTAACCACTCCTCTTGCTACATCATATCCTTCTGGTCCTAGAAGTTTTATTCTTACAATATCCATAATAAAAAAAATTAATTTAAAATTGTTATTTTAAACAGCAATCTTTTAATAAATATCTTTCAATAGTTTATAATTACTTATTTTATGTTTTTTAAAGCAAAGTTTATTTTTTAATAATATTCATATATTTATAGCATATGTTAAAAGTTAAAGTTACCGGGAAAATAGAAGGAGCTATCAAAGCTTTACGTTCAAAAGTTATCAAGACTCGTCAAATGCGAGAACTTAACGAAAGAAGGGAATATACAAAAGACTCTGTGAAACGTAGAAAAGAAATTAAAAAAGCAGTTTACGCCGAAAAGAAATTTAAACAAAAAGATTAGTTATTGTATTCTTTGCATAAAAACTTTTTTATTACTTCCAACATTCATTATATCAACAAAGGTTGCGTTATTTATTACACCATCAGTTATAAAACTTGCCTGAACTTGACCGCTCCAATCACCACTACCACCAAGAGTCGGTAAACTATACAAAGATAGGTTTTTAGTATTATTACCAACAATACTTGATAGACTGTAATTTTTGGGGTTAGAACCGTTCCAGGTATATTGTGTTTCAGATATAAATTCTAATGTATCATTGGCTATAACGTCGAAGGTTAAATTATCAAAATAATTGGTTAAAACCCAAACACTGTTACTTAAAGTGGGTGGTGGTGTTGAATTTAAGTCAACAACACCATTATATGTGTATCCATAAGGAACTGCTGGTTCTGTTGGTGTTACACCAGTGTTTGAACGAAATGTTACTATTGTATAAAAATTATAGTTATCAAGACTATCGTTTCCATAATTCTCGTTAATTTTAAACGACATATAACCATCAGAACCTGAGATAATTTCAATAACCCTTGAACTACCATTCTCTAAACCAATAACCCTTATAAACCTACCATCATCACTAACGGTATAATCGTATCTTAAATTATTGTTTAAAGTAAAAACTTTAGTGGTATTAAATTCCCAGGTAGTTCCGTTTTCTATAATGTTATCTATCGCCAAAAATGACGGACTAAAAATATCTAAATTACTTTCAACTTTGGTACCACCAAAATGGTCATAATAGGCAAAAGTATTTTTAGCCATGTTTTCAACAAAAACTTTTGCACTATAAAGTGTCCAGACCGTGTTAATCGGGTTCGGTGATTTTTCATCATAGACTGCATGAAAGTTACTTGGTATTACTTCTTCTTTTTTACATGAAAAAAGAAGTATAGTAACTAAAAATAAACTAAATAAACTTTGGAATGTAAAACGGGTTTTCATTTTTTATTCTATGATTTTTTGGTAAACAATAAGTATTTAAATACGAGACCAACTCGTTAACTATTTTAACATTTTTTTCTTTAGGTTGTAAATTACCTTTTTCAGGATAACAACCAGAGTGTTGTCTGGTTTTAAATACAAAATTAATTTTTGGTAAAGTTTCAACTACACCGTCTTCAAATATTACAACACATTTATCCGTAAAACTTTGTGGTTGATAAACCTCTACTATGTTTTTTCTTTTATTGTCACGCCAACCAGAATTCATGGGTATACCGATTTCAGCAGTAGAACCTACACCATCGATTTCAATATGAAAAATTCTTGAAGCACCAGATTCAATTTGTCCACTATAACCACCAACACAATGGCCCATTTTTTTACCTTCTTCTCTTAAAGTAATAGCGGTAACCAACTCTTTAACGTTATTTTTATATTTAAAATTAGAAAGGTCAACCGTTTTTATTAACTCTTTACTACCGATTTCCTTTTCCTTATTAAAAATTTTTTTAATAAAATCAAAACTTAATTCACCGTTGAAGACGGTTTTATAGGTTGACCATTTTAAACTTTCCAAAGAACCAATAAACCAATCACCTTCTTTTTTGGTTAAACTTTTTATATACCGAATAACTTTATATGTCTCCTCCAGTGTGTTGGTATTTTTTAAAATTTTTCGTATTGCATAATGTTCACGACAAAAGTTATCGATATAATCAACATGTCGAATGGTGAAATTACATTTATGGTAGTTTTTTTTGGCCATCAACATCTCATACGTAAAACGTGTTGAATTATAAACTGGTTTTATTTCATATTCGTTTTCTTTTAACCAAATTTTATGTTCCCAAGTATCTTCGTCTGATGTTTTGTTTAATAAAACATTTTTATAAAATATTTTATTGATTTTATCTTGTTCACCTTTTTTTCTATAACTAAAAAGTAAATCCCAAATTCTTTTTAACTGTGACATTGAATGGAATCGTTCCAAAATGTCAAAATCTAAAACTTCATCGTATGACCATAAATTTTTTGGTATCTTAATACCTGCTTTTAATTTTTGACCAAAGTCCTCGCCTTTTGCTTCACGAAGAATAAAATAATCTTCAATTTTGTTTTTAAACTTATCGTATTTTGCCTTTGTTTCAGGTCCTATAATTTTGGTAATGTTTCTATTGTTAAAACGTTTTGACGCAACCGTCAAGAAACGCATTTCATGTTTTACATCACAATAACAATTTAAATCACTAATTTTTTTAAATAAACGAATGCTTGTTTGTATTGGTGAGCAAGGGTTAGTAACTTTAAGTTGTTTTGTTTCTAAGTAGTCCACAAACTCTGGTGTATAAACAATCTTTTTGTTTAACAAATCCAAACCAGCTTTACAACAATTCAAATCGAAACCTTCTATGATAACATAATGTTCACTTTTCTTGTTATAATTTTTTTGATTAAATTCTTGATATAAATAATTAATATTGTTTATAATACCTTTTCGTGAATGGTTTAAAACTCGCATTCTTGAACCACTTTCAGAAAGAAAAATACGACCGTATTGGTCATCAATAATTTCTAAACCGTCCTCGGTAATAAAAGTTGTTGGGTACCATTCAGAACTTACCGGTTTACACTCATCAAAAACACCACTAGAAGTTTCTTTTTTAACCTCTTCTTTAACTCTACGGTAAACATCAATATCATTGATAACCGGTTTTCCACCGTGAGCCATTGAAATTAGAATATTGGAAATAGAACCACCAGCAATAAAATCTGTGGCTTCTATTTTTTCGAGGTCAACATATTGTTTTAAAGTTTCAACAACGTTATCGTAAGTTTCTTTGGAATCTAAAAATTGTTTCATTTTATTTTTTTATGAATGATTTGATTGTACAAATATAAGAAACTTTTTGATTAAAAACAATAAAAAAAGCCCCTGATTTCTCAGAGGCTTTTTAATTTAAGGCCGAGGTCCATTCACCTCGAACTCCACCACATTATTTTTTTAATACGTGAAATAATGAAAACACCAGGGTGGAGGTGGAGGTAGTCGAAACCTCGTCTTGTTCTACTTTAATAAAGTCTTCTACATGTTTAGGTTAAAGTTTTCTAACTTTCCAAAAATATTCAGTTCCCTTATTGTACAGTTCGGTTTACTAACAACTTTACCTCTGTTATTCACTTTACTCAGAGGTGTGAATAACACCCGATTCGGACTTCTGTTCCTAGGTTATATGTCTACCGACCCGACGTAGTTTCTTAATCTAATTAAGCTACTACTTCTGCACCTTCAGTAACAAAGTTACCTACAGTTGCGTTTGTGAATACATCACCGTTTGAAGTTTTGAAAGTTGGTTTTTACGAGCCCCCTAACAACTCTCGACATGCTTTTACGTCATCAAACTTAGCCAATCAATTCCTGTCACCCCCATAATTTCAAAGAACAATACAAATATAAGAAACTTTTTTTAAGTAGTCAAATTAAAGACTACCTAAAGATGCTGCTTGTCTTTGTACCTTAACCATTTCTTCTTTTAACTGTTTTACTTTTTTATGATCTTCAGTTGTTAAATTAAAATTAGATTCGATTAAACTTACCTCTCTTGTTAACTTGTCGTGTTCTGTTAATAAAGCATCAAATGCTTTTGCTTTTTGTTCTGTGTTCATATTATGTTTTTATATAAATATACCCTTATATTTATTATTATGAAGGTTATACTAAAAGAAAAAGAACAAGAGTTATTAAATGAGTGTAAAAAAATTTTAAAAGCAAACCCAAATCTTAAAAAAAGAAAAATAAATATGAATGATTTGGAAAAAAGGCTTTATTATTTAAAGGTTTGGGCCGAAACCGAATCACAACCTTTACATACTTTAAAAAATTATGAAAAACGATGTTTTAGGTGTTTTCGTGGGGTCCATTTAGACCACATATACCCAATATCTGCCGGTTTTTACAATAAAATAGCACCAGAAAAAATAGGTAGTCTTACTAATTTACGTTTTATACCGATAAAAGATAACATGAGAAAGGGTGGTAAAATAACCAACGAATCTAAAAAAGTATTAAAAAAATTAATTAAAAAAAATAAAAAATAAATACTGTAAAAGGTGTTTTGAAGGTTATAGGTGATATTTATTAAAATGGAGAAAAAAATAATAAAAATATACGGTATAACCGACTATAACAATAATGTTAGATATGTTGGCAAAACATCTAGAAATCTAGAATTAAGGTTAAAAGAACACATAAAGGATACTAAAAGAATTTATAAATATTATTGGTTAAAAAAGTTAAACAATAATGTTGAGATATTTTTAATAGATGAAGTTTTAGAAGAGTATTCTAATTATTGGGAAATTTTTTACATACAACTGTTTAAAAATTGGGGGTTTAATTTACTTAACCTTACAGAAGGTGGGGATGGTGGTAAGGGTTTTAAACATAGTGATGAAGTTAAAAAAATTATTTCAGAACATAGTAAAAAACAAGTTTTTACTGATGAACGTAAATTAAAAATTTCACTAAGTAAGTTAGGTAAAAAATGTCCAAAATGTGGAAGAAAAGGTCACAAACATTCGGAAGAAACCAAAAAAAAGATTGGTGAAAAATCTAAGGGCAGAACATGGGTGATGTCGGAAGAGTCTAAAAAGAAACTCAGTGAAAGACAGAAGGGTAAAATAGTATCAGAAGAAATGAAAAAAAAAATATCTAATACATTAAAAGGAAGAAAACCTTCTAAAGAATTAATCGATAAATCTATAGTCAATAGAAAAATTAAAGCATTAGAAAGAGGTTTTTTCCATAGTGAGGAATCTAAAATGAAAATTAAAAAATCAAATCAAGGTCATGTTGTAACAGAATCTACCAGAAAAAAAATAAGTGATTCTTGCACTAAACACACTTTTGAAATTTTTCAAGAAATTTTAAAATTAAAATCAGAAGGTTTTAATAACAAAAAAATTTCTGAAAATTTAAAAATACCTCTTTATTCTATAAGTTATATTATAAAAAAATTTAAAAATATAAATTAACTGAGGCCTCACACAGAGTCCTCAGAAAATTAAAAAGAAGAATTTAATTATTCACCGTGATGACCAATATTAGAAACCTCTTTTTTGGTCATTATGTTTTTAATCTCACCATAAGAAATGGGTCGATAATCAATACAGTTACAACCAACATCGAGTACTTTTCGTTTGTAATAGTCTTGGTTTGACTTCATTAAACTGCCGTGGCAGTGGCCATGTATCATCCAGCTTCCGTGGTGTTCCCTATTCCAACTTAATATTGGGTAGTGTGACATAACTATTTGTTGATACCCCTGGGAACCCCTTGCTTTTTTATTATCTTCGTCTTTAACAAAAATTTCTGTTCCATACTCATGAACGTTTTCCCAGCGACCAAGTTTAACAATATCCTTCATGTTATCATGGTTGCCCATGATGTAACTGATTTTACCGTTAATAGCGTTAACAAACCATTTTGCTGTATCACTACGACCAAAACTTAAATCACCTAGATAATAAACAATATCTTCTGGTTGAACAACTTCGTTCCACCTTTTAATAAGGTCAACGTGCATTTCCTCAAGGTCTGAATAAGGTCTGTTATCATATTTTATGATATTTTTGTGGCTTATGTGAAGATCACTTATGAAAAATATATTTTGTGTATCGTATCTCATATTGAATAGGTAGTTTTATGTTTTGTTTTTCTGGAATAATCTTTAACTGACTTATGGGTTTGGCTTTTTGAACGATTATAAAAACCAGAGTCAATCATTTGTTGTCTTTGAACGGCTTTATTTGCCTTTCTTAAAGTTTCTTTTTTAATGACTATCTTTATTGTTTTCATACAACAAAGATAATCACAGATTAAACGATGGCAAAATTATTGTCTACTTTTTTTAAAGTTCTCCAAGTAAGAAACTATATTTTTTTTCCCAACAGGATTTGCTGAATGTACTTTGTAATTCGGTATTTTTAAATTATTGTCCTGACAGTACTCGCAAAGCCATTTTGCTGCATCATACCCAGTTTTTTCGTTAAAAACAGTTTCGTTAGGGTCAGGTGGGTTATCGTGTCCACCGTTTTCAAAATACCATCTTGTATGTTCAAAGCCAAGGTCGTGGTCAAAGCTAATAAATTTGGGTAAGCCGAATTTTTGGATAAAATTAACAAACTCGTGGTAATTTCTTGCTATAGCCCAATCTTGTGGGTTAAAACCTGGGTAAACCATATCAATGGTTCTTAAATCATCAAGGAATAAATTTTTCATTCTACAAATATAAGGTTATTTCATTAAAAAACCAAGTTCATATACCAATGGTCGCATTCTATCTTCTAAATTTTTATAAAGTTGTCTAAATTCTTTAAATTCTTCGGGGAAATATTCTTTCCAAACCAATTTAAGTTGAGCGTATCCCGCGTCCCAGCTATTTAAATGATTATGGTTGTCAGCCATCATTTGTCTTGCTTTTATCGATTTTTCGGTTAATTCGGTTGCTTTATCGAGTACTAATTTTGCGTCTGGACTTAATCTATCGTAAATTCGTTCCTCACCGAATAATAGTTTGTAAACATATCTTTCGTCACTGGTTCGTGCGTCACTGTAAAGTTCGGTGTAGTGGTTGGTGTTCGCAAGGTCTAAGATTTTGCTTTTGGGTAACCAGAAAAATTCGTTTTTGATGTCCCATAGTTTTTCTTTGTAGGTTATTTGACGAAGGGATGATTGTTGACTTGAGTTATTAAATAAGGAGTAAACAACACTGTCGTGGGTGAATTGTTGGTAATCTGGATTTTGTTCGTTTGGTGCTAAGTATTCGTCTTTTTGGTTTATCCAATTAGATGTAATTATTTTACGAGCTGTAAAATAACAAATAGATTCAATAAAATTAAATTTCGTAACCTGTAGTGTTGGCAATGTCGGTACTGAATATCCTGAACTTACTAAACCAACTAATTTAGTATTACAATATATATTATTTGATCCCGCCAACATAGTAGCTAAAAATCCTTCAGTCGCAATTTTAGTGCCTTTTGTTTGTTTAACGTTTAATGGTGATGATAATGGTGGAACTTCCTTAGTCTTAATTTTACCATTTTTATCCTTAACCCAATCACGAGCCGATTTTTTATCATCAATATTGTAAATAGTTTTTTTACCACTATTTACAATCTCAATACCATCCGTTAATTCAAGTAAATCAAATTCAAACATATCTCTTTATTTTAGTATTACAAATATAAATTTTATTTTCTACTTGACAAAATAGAAAACGACAAACCCCAAGATTTTACATCAGCAAAATTAGCGGCATCCATTAAAAAACCCTTAGTAAATTCAAATTTACCTAACAAGTAATTACGTAAGTGTTGAAATGAGTCACCTGTTAAGAATGTGGGTGGTGAGAATAAACAAATGTTTATTGTTTTTGACTCAAAGTCAGAAATACGATATATAAATTGTCCGTATAAATTAGCTGAAGCTTTACCCATATTATTTTCGTTCATTTTTTTATTTACCATAGAATGAATAGCCCCCTCTTTATTTTTTTCTTTAGTGAAATTACCGGCAGTTCCATAAGGTGGATTCATCAAAACAATGATTTCCTTCCCACCCTCAATAGCCTCCCGCAAACCCTGTGGTAGTTTTTCATCAGGGTCGTTTAAAAAATCAAACTGGAATTTAGTTCCTTCCATATTATACCCCATCTGATTAGCGGTATCAATGTCACTTTGGTTAAGGGTACTAACATAAAGTTCTTTAAATCTATAATCCCTGGTTAAATTACCAGTTCCCCAAGCTGGATCCCAAACCACATATTCATCCTTCCAGTTTTCACCGTATACGGAAGCAATATATTCGTGAGCCTTATCCACCCAGATTGTTGGTGTAAAGAATTCACCTTGCTTACGTCTTGTGGTATCTTCCACCAAACGGTCAACAATAGCGGTTAAGTTTTCTTTTTCCCTTGGGGAATAAACATCACCTTCGAAATGACTAAAGAAAGAACCGAAGTTTCTGTCGTTAACCGTTAACTCACCAAAACTTTTGGTTATTAAAGTGTTTTTCTTTTTTGGGTGTAAATAGTTTTCGTTAACATTGATGATGATTTGAATAAAAAGATTTGCTTTTTCATTGGTGCTTAATTTAACATTACTTAAAACATGTTTTTCAAAGTACTCAAAAATTGCAACCACATTATGTTGTGTTACCCTAACTTTTCTAACAACATTTTCGGTTAAGTCTTCGATTTTATTAATACAATCTTTCATCGCTAAAGCATCGAAAACAAAAGGTTGTATGTTAACATCATCGAACAAACGACCCATTAACTCTAAATTTTTGTGTGCACTGGATGGAGCAATATTCCAATCAATATCCATTGCCAAATAATTGATAATGGTGTTAACGTGTAAGACAAAACATTCATCACGGTCAGCAATAAAAATGGTTGTTGGAAATGGTTTGCCTTCTTTTTCGAATTTTTTAATGTAAAAAATGGACTGAGCCAATAGTTTACATTGGTCCTGTTTGTTTTTTAAATTAACATTATCTTTAAACTCACATAAAACCTTAATTTTTGTTTTTTTAGAAATTCCATAACCATCACAACCATAAGGTGACGTTATTTCCAAATCCGGTATTAAATCAACCAGTACTTTTCGGTAATAGTTTTCAACGTCTTTTTCGTTTACAGCAATTTCTAATATTGTGCTCATTTTATATATAATTTTCTACAAATATAGTAATTATTTTTTTCTTATCCAAGTTTGATAACTAAATCCTTCTTTTTTTTCCTCATAAAAACAATCCCAGTCTTTTTTGTCGTATTGTGGGAAATAGGTATCACCTTCGTAATCACCATCAACCAACGTGGTGTAAATCCTGTTAATCATTGGAAAAAATTGTTTATAAACTTCACCACCACCAATAATAAAGACGTTAGAATCTTTCATAACCTCTAACAAAACCTCAAAGATATCGTTAAAAACCAAACAACCGTCTGCTTTAAAATCCTTATCCTTGGTTAATATAATGTTAAGCCTATTTGGTAATGGTTTTCCTATGGATTCAAAAGTTTTTCGGCCCATAATCACCGTATGTCCCTTGGTAATCCCTTTAAATCTTTTTAAATCTTCGGGAATATGCCACAATAATTTATTATCACCACCGATAAGGTGGTTTTTGTCGTGTGCGACAATAGCTGAAAAAATCATTCTATAATTTTTATATCGTAAATACTTAAAAGTTCTTTTGGTTTTAAATTTTTAATACCACAAAAAAATTCTATTGCGATTTCCATGCTTTCAGCACGGACTTTTTTAATTGTTTCGCCAGATCTAGTAACAAGTTTGTATTCCATAGTAAGCTCCTTTAATAACAAATATACGGAAATATTGTGAAAAGAAAAATCCCTTTAAAAAAATAAAGGGATTTTTTTTAAAAAATAAGTGAGGAGGAGACTTTCACTCTTCAAAACCTCTTTTCGTTTGTAAATCTATAGGTACCTATTTACAACTTATAATCTGAGACCAATCCATCCGTCGATGTACCGCGTATATTTTCCGCCACTCACTAGTAACAACAAATATAGAAAATAAAAATTAATTTATCAACAGCTGACGCCATTTTTTATTTGACTAAATATAAATAAAATGTCAGGAGTAATATATTTCATTATTTTTAGATATTTATTTAAGATGAGAAATATAGTAAAAAAAATCATATCAGAACAGATTTTACTTGAGAATCGAAAACAAAAAGTTATTGATTACTGGATTCATGATCTAGAAAAATCTGGTAGTAATTTAAAATATAGATATACTGACGAAACCATTAAAACCGTGGTTGATTATGTTTCAACACAAGACCCGTCTGGTGGGAGTAAATACTTGGAATGGTTGACAAAACAAATTTTTGGTAACCAAGTTTCAATGTTTGATACTAGAATGTATAATATTGTTACGGAATATGATAAAAACTTAAACAGAATTACACCTGATTTTTTGGTTTATTTGAAAAATTTAAACAATATTGGTTTAAGTTACGCGTCAGATGAAAAAAGAATCACTGAAAAACCAAAAGATATTAATTCTTTTTCAAACATTGAATCACTTAAATTTTTTGTTGAAATCTTAAAGGAGTTTAAAACCAAGGGTGAACTTCGAAAGTTAAGCGGTGAAGCCAAAAAAGTGGTTAAATTATACCAAAGCCCTTATGTTGAGGTTGTTGCCCCAGAATCTGAGGAGGCTTCTTGTCGTTATGGTGCTGGAAGTAAATGGTGTACGGCGGCTAGACAAGATAACGCATTTAAACATTACACAAAATTTAATCTTTTAGTTTATATATTACCAAAAAATTCTGCAAGACCAAATAAGAAAGTTGCTTTTCAAATACCGTATGACCAAAAGGCGGCAGCAGGTTATCATTTCACAGCTTATAATGAAAAAGATGATGTGATACCAGATGGTTTTGATATGTATGAAATTTTAATGATGTATGTTAGGGATGAAGAAAACAAACCATTGGCGTTAGATTGTCAGGATATTGAAAAAGAAATTTGGCATTATTATTTTCAAAAAGATGAAGAATATAAAGATATTTATAAAAGATGAAAAATTTAATTAAAGAAGGTAGATACGATAAGGTAACAACTGATGTTTCTAGAGAAATCGTAGAGGCCATCAAAAAAGGTAGAAAAAGTATGCAAACCAGAATACGTTTATTCGAAAGAACCTTTGTTGATTTCAGTATTTATATACATTACGACGATGAAAAGTTTATTAATGTATATGGAGCAACTTATGTAAACCCAAAACAAATTAGAAAATATTATAAAAACAAAAGAGTTGTTTTACACGTTGACCTTCCGATGTCATCAAAATTAAGAATGGAAAGCCTATCTGGTTTGGTACCTGAAATTAAAAATATTGTTAGGCACGAAATTGAACATGTTTTACAAGCAAAATTTCTTGATAGAGAAAGAAAAAACTTCTTTTCACAAAAAAGAGGATATCCCAAAGACATTGAATACTGGGAATACTTAACCGAACCTTATGAAGTGGAAGCACATGTTAGGGGTTTATTTAAAAAAGCAAAAACAGTTAAACAACCTTTAAATGATATGTTAGATGATTTTTTTAACTATCTAAGAGAACCTGAAGTTGATATGGATCCTGATGAGATTGTGGCAGTTGAAAAAGCTTGGAAAGATTACGCAATAAAAAACTTACCTCAAACAGAATTTAGAAGATACGGTTATCAAACAGATGGGGAAGAAGATTTAATGAATGAATCCCATAGAGTTATGGGTTTTCGTTATAAAAAACCAGAAGTTAAAACCGTTATTAGTTTTAATGCACCTGACGCAGGTAATTTAAAATTTATATTACGTGATATTATGGATGATATGACTGTTGATGTTAATTATATTTCAGGTGGTGGTGGTAGACATAATTCTTATGCTATCAATGCAAATGTTTACGATGAAACTGAAGTTGAAAAAATTATTAATGATATTAGGTTGAAACTAATGTTAAAAAATATTAGTGTTAACGATATTACATATAAAATAATTTAAATTTTTAATAAAAGGGGTTATTATGGGGTTTATTGATAAAAACGGTAAAGAAATTAAATTTCACGACTATTTAAACGTTCCATTGGATGTTTTTTCAAACGGAATCGTCATTAAAAACGATAAAGATGAATTAGCTTTAGAGTTAAAGTACGAATCTAAAAAATTGGCTTTAACCAATTTTGATGAAAACTTTTTTAACCACGTAGAGGTTTTGGTAGATTAAAGGGGGTTACGTAACTGATGGTGTTATAAAAATACCAGAACGAGAAGAGTCTGAATATTTACCATATAAACAAAAAGAAAGAGGTTCAAATGATTTTGAATTTCCTTTTTAATTAAATTAATATAAATGTTAAAAGCGATTAAGATAAGGATATATCCAAACATGGCTCAAGAGAATCAATTAAATTCTCTATTGGGGTCATATCGCTTTGTGTTTAATCAGTGTTTGTCATATAAGAAAGAACGTTATGAGACAGATAAGTCAAACACTTCTTTGTCAGACCTTGGTCATCATTTTCACCAGACACTTCGTGGAGAATATGTTTGGCTCCAAGAACATAATACAAAGGTTTTGAAGCAGTCAATCATAAACTTGGAGCAGGCGTATAAAAACTTCTTTAAACAAAGTCGTGGGTTCCCGAAGTTTAAATCCAAATATGATGAACAAAAAGTTAGGTTTCCACAAGAAGCAGTTTCTTCCAAGACATTTGATGAAGAGTTTTCAAAGCTTAATTTAACAAAGACAATTAACGGATTAAAGTTTGAGTGTTCCAAGAGAGATAAAAAGTATCTTTATAAAAACAAGGCTAGTATTAAGTCGGTGACAGTTATAAAAACAAAGTCTGGTAAGTTCTTTGCTAATATATTGATTGATGGTGACTTATTGAGAGAAGTTGCTCCAGCAACAAAAGCAAGTATTGGAATTGACCTTGGTATTAAATCTTTATTAACCCTATCTGATGGAACTAGTATTGATAACCCAAAGTGGATAAGAACAAATGAAAAGAAGCTAAAACGTCTTCATAAGCAATTGTCAAAGAAAGTTAAAGGAAGCAACAACAGACAAAAAGCTAAACTAAGACTTGCGAAGACACATGAGAAAATAAAAAATCAGAAACAAGATTATCTTCATAATATCACAACCAAAATCATAAGCGAAAACCAAGTTATTGTTTTGGAAGATTTAAATGTAAGTGGAATGATGAAGAATCATAAATTAGCAAAATCAATTCAAGAACTCGGTTTGTACGAAATGCGTAGGCAATTGAAATACAAATCTGAGTGGTATGGACGTGATTTAATATTTGTTGATAGGTTCTTCGCCAGTTCTAAATTATGTTCATGTTGTGGATGGAAGAATATCAATCTAAAATTAAGTGATAGAGAATTTGTTTGTGAAAAATGTGGACTAGTGATTGATAGGGATGAAAACGCAACAATCAACATTGAGAATGAAGGATTGAGATTGTACCAGTTAAAGTTAGCTGAATAAATAAAAATATTGAGTAGGGATACGTCATCCCGAATTTACGCTTGTGGATTACCCTCTAATGGGATTAAGCTTTTGAAATATATTTCTTAATTAGTTATGGTAAGATGAAACAAGAAAACGCAAAAATAGGCATGGGTAACTTTGTCTAAGTTTCGTTGGACGGTTTTTGTTGTAGACAGTCCCCGTACTATATCTGTCTTTTTTGGGGTGGTTCCTTAAAAACCCTTTTTAGAACCACAACTCAACTAATAAATATATAAATTTTTTGTGAAATGTCAACACCTTTGTTAATTTAATATTATTTTTTCTTACAAGTTTTACAACTGGTTGTTTTTTTAACTTCATTAGCGACATCTTGAACCGTTGATTTCATAACAACATTATTTATTGTTATGGTTGTTGCTGCCCATAAAAAACTGGTCGCAAAAATCATTTCAGCAATTCTTGGTTCTACATCAACAAAGAAACCGATAAAAAAAACAAATGACAAATAGATTGCCGCAAAAAACCAAACCATTAGGGATATGATTAGTGATATGTTAAAAAATTTTCTCATATATTAATATATAGAAAAAATATCCTTTTTGTCAAGTTTAGAATATTTATTTAATATGAAAAATCTTATAAGAAAAATATTAAAGGAAGAATTTGATTGGATTGAAGATGTTAGACAATTCACTCCTGTTGAGAAATTTTTATATGACTCAATGTCAAATTTAAAGATAACAAAATCAAAAAAATGGGGAAATTGGGTGTTATACAAGAATGATAGTGAGGAAATTTTAATGGCAGATAACATTAATGTCGTTACAGAAAAACCTGTTTTATTTGTTCATTATAACCAAATTTGGGAAAAATTAGAGGGTTATGGTTTAAAAAGAGAAGAAATTAAGGCTTTATGTGTACGTATGCTGGAGGCGACCCATAAAAGAAAGGTATTTACAGCCTATTCGTTTATGGGCTTAACTTTTTAAAAGCTGGAAATAACCCATAAAAGAAAGGTATTAACTTAATATAAAACATAGTAATGAAAAATCTTATAAGAAAAATATTAAAAGAAAATGAGGAAGACTCAGAATTTAGTTGGGTTGATGATGTTATCAGTAATAACGACTATTCTAGTCTAGCCCCTGGTCAGTTTTGGTATCTTGCGAATTATGGTCCGATTAAAAGTTTGAAAAAAATGGTTCCGTTTGAGGTGGCCTCTAGTTTTGGTGATATTGAAGTTAGTGGTGATAAAATATTGTTAATCACTGAAGATGGTTTTTGTAATTTTAAAAACTTTTTTACCGATAGAGATTCCGTTCAATACGGTAGAGTTAATTCTTATTTGGTAGAAAAAATCTTTTGTGATGAAGATGGTGATTATTGGGAACCATATAGTGAAACTTACAGTAAGTGGTATGATGATGTTTGGGAAGACATGGTGATACCAAATAAAAAATTATATGAGTACATATCGAAATATTTCAAAGAAGAATATGTTGTACCAAATGAGTATAACCCAAAACAACTAGATATTTTTGGTGAACTACCAAAATCAAGGAAAATTTATTCTATTGAAGACTTAATGTTGGATGAAGGTAAACGTATTTTAGATGAAGAATATTTTATTTGGTTAAAAGAACACCCAGAAAAATTAGGTCGGTTAATTGCTAATGAACGCGTATTCATTGATTTAAAAAGAGATTTAGGTTGGTCTTATGATGATGCTTATAACACAGCCGCAAGGGATAATATTTATAAAGCAATAAAAAACGAAATTACCGACAATTTTGGTGAAGGTCAGTGGTCTAGGCTTGTAATGAGGGGTAGGGAACAACAAGTTTTAAAGTTTGACATAACCAATGTATTTACAGAAACCGTAAATAATTATTTTAACACTTGTTTTGAGTGGTGTTTACGTGATAGTGGTAACGTAGAAAATCCTGAAGAATATTGTGATAATTGTCACGATTTTGAACAATATAAATTTAGAGATCTTTATTCTGATATGTTAGAAAATGAGTCTGAAAAATGGTCCCCTAGATTTAGCGAGTACCCTGACGGAAGTGACGTAGAAATGTATTTTGAAGAATCTGTTTACGATAAATTCTAAATCTCCACATATTTAATATTATTTTAAAATAAAATCACCAACCTCAACAAACTCTTTATTAAGTATTCTGGTGCATACTTTACCAGACTTATATTTATTCACTATTACCTTATTTTGTCTAAAATCACAATTAATCAAGTAATCAAATTTCTTAGGTTTTCCCAGAACCAACCCAAGGTTCCTTATTAATTCGAATAGGTCACCGCAGTTTGGATCCTCATAAAACTGATTTCCATCAATATGACTAGATGATACCATTGTGTTTATGTTATTAATAAGGTTATCTAATTTCTTAACCTTAAACGAGAAGCTCATGTTCCCTGATTTAGTTGTTATTTGTAAGTTTCCAATCATAATACGTTTAGTGCTTTTACTTTATTTATCTCATCGGTATTATAAACCAACGACTTATTTATACTTGTTACTAATTTATCGAACTTAATTTCATACAGTTTTTCACCCTTCTTACTTTTGTAATGCCCTTTAACACCGTTGTCCGGAATAAAAATATGGTTGGCTTTGTAAATTTCGATATTTTGTTTAACCAAATCTATATCGTATATTAAATCCACAGCCTCATATTCACCTATACGTAATTCTAGATTAAGTACGAAACTACTTAAAGTCTCACTATCGATATTACCGTAAAACCTATTTACCTTATCGTTAAGCATACATAACGAACCCACAAGCTCAGCTATCTCACTTATCACAATAAAATTATGACCATTGGTTGATTGAAACCTATACTTTCCGTCTTTGATTGTTATATTTATATTTGCTTTTACCATTTCATTAATAAATATAAAAAAAAACTAAAAAACACCGAGTACCCTCTAGATTTTAAAAAATATTATTCATATTTGAATAAGAAATTTTAATTTCCATATTCCCCATCGGCCAATCGAAAAAATTTATTTCAGTTAAAAAACAGTTATGAAAATTCTGACCACCAAGAATAATACCAGTTGGGTCTAGTTTTTCCAATGTAATAAATAAACCATTTTGATTACCTAAATTAAACCAATCATGAAAAAAATCAGGATTAAAAGGTTCACCAATAACATCCATAATTTCTAACTCTAATGGTAACCAGTTTCTTACAAAATTAATATTATACCGATAAGAAATAGGGTGTCGCCTGTTAACGTAAAATCTTTTTGTCTCTCCATTTATGTAATTAACAGTTAAAAGAAATCTATCGGGTCGTGGGCGTTGTTGTATAGTATATGTGATACCATTTAAACCCGTATGAGTGATGACATTACCCCCAGCTGTGGTATAGGTAATAAAATTATCACCTTTTTCAATGAAGCTATGATTTTTAATATTCTTTTTAATCATGTGTGAATAATATTGAATATTATTTTCTTTGTAAACGTTAAACCGATATTCACCTATTTTCCTTTTTGCACAGGTGGAGGGATTTGAACCCCCACTATTCTGGGTTTGGAATCCAGTTGTCTACCAATTGACGACACCTGCGTATATTTTGTAGTCACGGTAGGGTTCGAACCTACGACCGCTTTCGTATTACGAAAAACTCTACCACTGAGTTACATGACTATTTTTGTGTGTCTGGTGGGATTCGAACCCACGGTCTTCTGAACCACAATCAGACGCTTTAAACCATCTAAGCTACAGACACCATATATTTTGCGGAAGAGACAGGAATCCAACCTGTAAAGTTTTTACACCCAGCCGTTTTCAAAACGGTGTCCTCGTGCGTTCGGACCTCTTCCTTTTTTAATTCCAATATGTTAAATAACAAAAAACCCACCATCAAATATATTGAGGTGGGTTTTCCTAAAGTTTTATTATGATAATTTATATCTTAATATTGGATAAATCACACCTCATGTACTCCGAATTAATTCGGTTACTATGGTTAATCGATATGTTTTGCCAGTTTTTCATTTCTTGTTATAAATATATCACAAAGATATAAAATTATTTTTTATTATCAAATTTTTCTTCTTTTATTTTTTCGATTGTTTTTTTAAGTTCTGCCGCCTTTTCATAGTCTTCCCTTTCAACAGCGGAATCTAAAGCTTTTTGCAGTTTTTCTATCTTAAACTCTTTTAATTGTTGTGCGTCATATTTTTTAGGTCTAGCACCTTGATATCTTTGAAAAAGGTCTGACATCAAATCTTCACCGTTTAAATCTTCAGGTGTTGAAAACCTGCTAAAGGCCTTGTAACTCATAGAACCATCGGGTGAGGTCCAGCTTTTAGTTTCCCACTTTCCGTTCTCATCTTCACCACCATCAAGGTCTAGTTCATCTTTAGGGACTTCAAAATCTTCAAAATCTTTTTCAAAAAGACCAAAAGGAATTATTCTAATATCTGAAATACCGTCATTCAACCCTTTGGATTCTGTTAGCATTTTAAAAACCCTTTCCATTTCGCTTCTGAAAAGAGGGGATTCCATCATTAGTTTATTAAATTCTTTCCAACGACCAAAAAAGTCGTCACCAAAATCATTAAATTTATTATTCATATCTTTTTTTGCTATAAATATGTGATTAAAACTTAAAAAGTAAATTGAGCGGTACACAAGAATCGCACTTGTGTCTCGGCATTGGTAATGCCATGTAATAACTACTATACGAATACCGCTTATTTTTTGAGCGAATAGATGGTAACTCTCCACCTTCCTCGGTTTGGAAAACCGACACATTAATTTTATGCTATACTCGCTTATGTTTGGGTGAAGTCGGACTAATACCGTTCACCGAGACCACCAATTTGAACCAGGAATTGATGACACATTGTTGCGGGAGCCGGACTCGAACCGACGACCTCGACATTATGAGCGTCGCGAGCTACCAACTGCTCTATCCCACTGTTTATATTTTTTAAAAACCAAACCAAGAGCACTTATCTCTATATTCAGAAGGTCAACCATTTACCCCATTATAATATTTTACAATTAACAGTAACTTTACGAGATAGTTAGAGTGCGTGTTTTATGCTCGGACTTATACACGTTATCAACCATTAAAGAAGCCGGTCTATCGTAAACACTTATCAAAGGATGGGTTGTCATTAGTGCTTAATCCCCAGTGGGTTTAACCAATGATTTTAGTTTTATTTTTTATCAAAGAACGATTTTCTTAATTAAATATACTAAACATTTTTTAATTGTCAAGTGTTTTTTTGTTACTTGGAACGTGCTACTGAGTTGCCATATTACATTCCCCATCGGGAATCTCAAATATCTCAGGTTCACACCAGACCTCTTTTCCAAAGAACACAACAAAGATAAGAAGAAATTTTTAATCTATCAAATCTTTTTTTATTTTTTTTTGTGGTTTTACATTAAAACCAAATTCATTTTGAAGTTGTTTAGTGGTTTGGCATATAGATAATGTTAAAATCAAAATCCATGTCAAAGACCTTCCTCACATCAAAGGCAAAGTCAAAAACCAAGTCTCATTTTTGCTAGCCAATTGTTCCACTATGGGATAACCTGTCTAACCATGAGTTCTATCTCAGTTTTTAAAGTTTGTAAGGAAGCGGTTTGTTTTTGTAGGCCACACGAGGTGGCGAATGTCATATTAATATTAATATATATTAAGAACCAAACCACTAAACACAAAGATTAAGGGTATCGGCTTTTGCTTAACCCTTAACCACCCTCATTATGATAATTTATTTAAAAACTCATCAATAACTTCTTGGAATCTAGCGTCAACTTGGATTCTTAAAGAAGCGGCTTCTTTAATTTTTTCTTGACGTGTAGTTTCAAAATCTTGTTTTGATTTTAGTTTTTCATCTAAAAACTTTGTATAAACAACATTGAACTCCTTATTCATTTTTTCGTTTTCACGAATAACTTCAGCAATTTTTACTGAATTTTCTTTTGAAAGACGTGCATTTTCTTCGGTCACCAGGTTTTTCACCTTTGCTTTGAAGTAGTTAACACGTTGTTCATATTTACGATGCATTGATGCCAAATTCTCGTGTAACTCTGTTAACTCGGCTTGTGTGTGATGAATGGTAACCTTTAAAGGTGTTTTTTCACCATCTTTAATTGTAATCCATTCCAAAGTTTTAATACTCGGTAATTCTCTACGAAGAAAATCAAGTTTCCCGTCTTTATGAATGAACTGACCTATATGTGAAGCGTAGGCTTCAGATTCAAGGTATTCATTATATTCACCAACAGAAAGTTGTGACCATCCCCAAACCTCATTTACTAAAGGTAGTTCTTGATAAGTTAAATGTTTGGGACTCTCTGGTTCTTCTACATTATAAACAAAGTGTTCACGTTGTAACTCAGTTATCATTTGGTCTTTTGCCTTAATGTTTTCCATTAGAAAGGCCTGACAAGCATGTAACTTAGATTTTTCAACCAAAAGTTGTATCGTATCCACTGGTAATTTTTTACCAACAGTCTCAACATAAGTTTCACCGTTAATCTTTAGTTCTTTTTGAACGTTATTAACTGTTCGTAATTCGTTATCAACGTCCTTAGCTCTTTGAAAGCAAAGATTACTAATTGATTGGGCTTGTGAAAGTGATAAGCCAGTATTTGAGAGAGAGTTCTTTTTCATATTCTTTTAGATTTAATACAAATATAAGTGTTTTTTAGTTATAGTCAAATTTTTTTTAATTTATTTTTCGTAGTCAGGGCCGGACTCGAACCGGATACCGTTCAAAGACGGATTAGACAACCCTTTCAGGACTCGGAACCATTTCCTCATTACGCCCACCTAACTATTTGTGATGACAGTGGAAGTTCCTCAGCCTCTCCCGATGTTCAGTGTCTTTGTGCCCTGCCCTTTGTTTTCTGCCACTACAAGCCCCACCTTGAGATTACTGGTGAGTGGATTTTAACGGTTTTGTTTTCTTAAAAACTCTAACCATTAGTGTCTTACCACATGGAATCTAAAATCACACTACTGGGAGGGTTTGTGTCGCCCCTTTGTTCCCAAGAGACTGGCGTTTAAGGATGTCCAGTCCAATACCCTACCCATTGTTTAAGTCTTGGGTTAAAGACTCCGAGTATCTCTTACTCAAGAACAAAGATAAATAATTTTTTTGTATTTACAAATTATTTTTCATCTTTTTTTTAACGTCTTCACGTAGTTCAGTGTTTCCTTTAGTGTATTGTGGCCAATATGGACAGTTAGTGCATTTATTGCCACAACAGAACCCACGTCTTGCCAAATATTCTTCCGTTAAAACTCGATATTCAACACCTTCCTTGAATATTGTATAAAAATCTTTACCTACCTCCATATAACTTTTTTAAATTTTGATTCTTATTTTCTTTACCTTGTTTTGTTTCTGGGTATAAAAACCAGCCTAAGTACTTAAATAACAGTTTGTCCATTTTTTGGTGTATCTTATGTATTTTATTTATAAAAAATAAGAGGATGAGAAGTCCTCTGTGTTGTAGTGTACGATTATGTTTTCCATAATTCAAGTAATGTCACTCATCTTTATATTTCCTTTCTCAAGGGAACAACATTTTTTAGGAAAGTAGAAGATGGGTGCGTGGACATCTACTTTTATGATTGGCGTTGCTCACCTCATCGGCTCACCGAATTCCCAATCAACCTATTTGTAGTCGGTAGGGGAATCGAACCCCTGTTACCAGGATGAAAACCTGGCGTCCTAACCCCTAGACGAACCGACCAATTATTACTCTACAAATATAGATATAATTTTGTAATTATCGTCAATATTTTTTTTGTTATTCGTTAAAACAATTTTATATTCAACAAAAAGTTTCTCATATAAAGGTAAGTCCAACTCTTTTAAGTTGTTTAAAGGTTTACCTATTTTCGATTCTGCAGGCGTAATTTCACCTGTTTTGATTTTACTCATTAAACCAATTACCTTTTTTTCTAATGTTTTGATTAAGTCTTCTGTTGTCATATAGTTTATATTTTTAACAAAGATCTGTTTTTAATTCTAAACTACCAAATAAATTTTTTCATATCAATAGTAATGAATGTTGATTCGTAAGTACCGTCGGTGTACCAACCATCTTCATTTTCTAAAACAGTATATAGTTGTGTTGTTTCATTATTGTAAACTACATTGTTAAGAAACAGTTGTGGGGTTATAATGTCATGATATTCACTTAATGGTTGTGTTCTTGGTGTTACGTTTCTTAAAGCAGCAATAACACCTTCCCATATACTTTGGATTCCTATTTTTTTTGGATTAACAAAATTAAGTTTTGGTATTGTTTTTTTCTTAATCATGTCGATAAATATAGAAAAAGGTCAAACTATTTAAATGGTGATTTTGTCTCCCCACCGGCTTTTCTTTTTTTTCTTGCATCACAATGTGCTTTCTGGCTAAATCCTTTTGGGTTGTTACAGTTTATTGATTTTTTATATTTTTTACCCCACTTTTCAACTATTCTGTTTACCCAAAAATCATTTAATTCTTTGGTATTGTATTTCTTTTCTTGGGCATCTTTTTGTTTGCTTTCAACCATTACCGATTTGTCTGTGACAGCATCGTATAAACGGTATGCTTTTCTTTTAAAAATTTCACCTTTTTTGTGAAAACGGTTTTCAAAAAATTTAAAAAATAAATAAGGGTCTTTTTTTGCTGACATTGGAACTGATTCCATAAACTTGCCTTTATAAACACCCTGTTCTCGTATCATATCGTTTAATGTTTGTAAAGTTTCATCCCATTTTTGAATAAAAATTTTTATTTTTTCTTTACTTAAATCTTTTAAAAAATCTTCAACTTTAAAATCTGTTAACATTTTTGCGTCAGCCCAAGGTTTTGATTTGTATAAAATATTTAAAAACTCTTCTTTTGTGGAAACACCTCTTTCCATCATCTCTTGGTATAACTGACTTACCCTAGCATTAACTTCAAAATAAAGATGTAAATAAATTAAACGGAAAAATTTTTCTATTAGTTGTTTTATTTCAGGATCAACAACACCTGGCATAGAACTTAAAATCATGTTTAAAAAAGTTTCTCTGCTATTAAACGGGTCTTCATTTCTTAAATATCTCTTGTAAGCCTCGTAAGCATGTAATAACTCATGGTTTACAACAGGTTTTATATAGGACTTAATTAAATTTTTATTAAAACTGTTTTTTATCCTAACAGGTAAATAAACCTTAAAGGTAAATTGTTGGTTAATAAGAGCTTTAACCCCATAAACCTCATCCATAAGTTTATCTCCGGTATAGAAACCATGTGAGGCTTCAACAGAATCATACGGGCTATCTTTAAATTCTGCGTCGTAAAATTCATTTGGAAGTAATATAACATCTAATATTAATTTAAAATCTAAAAGTGGTAATTGTTTAAACCTTGGGTCTTGAACATAACTCTCTAGATTGGAATACCCTAGTTTGGACATTATTTTTTTATGGACATATTTACTGTTAACATCAAACCCAGTACCGTATGCCGTTTCTTCTATTTTTTCACCTTCGGTTGAGATATAAGACATTGGAAACTCACGAAAATCATTATCATTAACTAACTCTTCTATTAAATCAGTAACAATATTAGATAATTCTTCAACCCAAAAAATAATTGGCCTTGGTACCCCTGTTATTTCATGTAATAAACTTTTCTTCATGTTAAATAAATATCAAGAAAAGCTAATGTTCCCTTTTTTAAGCTCTAAAAGTTTTTCTTTTTCTTCTGGTGTTAAATTTTTTGGTATTTTGGGTACTAGTTTAACATATAAATCCCCTATAACTCCTAAATTATCATTTTTAACGCCTTGTCCACGCAATCTAATAACTTTATTACTTTCACAACCTTCTGGGATGCTGATTTTAAAACGACCACCTAAACTTTCAATTTCATGTTCAGAACCTAAAATCATGTCTATAATAGGTAATTCTTCTTTTTTGTGTAAATCTAAACTTTCAAAATGGTAAAGTGGGTGTGGTATTATTTTAATATTTAATATAGCATCACCTCTTTCACTACCACCAGAATCATTACCAACGCCTTCTAAAACCATTTTGTTATCTTCAGAAACTCCATTTGGTATTTCAATATCGTAACTTTCTTTAACAGATGTTCTGCCTTTACCACCACAAGTACCACAAATTTTAATAGGGACTTTACCAGTACCATTACAAGTACCACACATAGTTATTTGTTGCATATTTCCCATCTGTTGAACGTGGGCACCTTGACCTCTACAAGATTCACAAACTTTAACTTCTGTTGCACCTGTACCCTTACAAACACCACAAAGCCTATCAACAAAAAAACTTACCGATTTAACAGTACCAGTGAAAACTTCTTCAACGGTTAATTCAAGATTTAAGTTTATTGGCCTTGATTTCATTCTGAAACCACCAAAGGGGTTTCTAAATGGTCCACGGTCAAAAGGACTACTTTGTTGTTTTCTTCCTGTGGCATCACCAAAAATGTCGTAATTTTTCTTTTTTTCATCATCAGAGAGAACACCGTAAGCACTAGAAACTTTTTTAAAAACTTCTTCGTCGCCACCCTTATCTGGGTGATGTTCTAATGCCTTTTTTTTGTAGGCTTTTTTTATTTCTTCTTTTGTTGCGGTCTTGGGTATACCAAGAATATCATACAATGATTCGGCCATAAAACTATTTATTTTTTGTTTTAAAGATATTTATTTATACATCATGTTTCAAATTGTTTTAACCAAAAATAGACATAAAATTAAAGTTCTCTATGATTATAAAAGAGAGAACGACGCTAATAATAGGTTTAAAAAGTTAAAATCTCAAGTTGTTTTTTTCCCAAAAACCAAAATCTATAAAGGTAAAGAATTACAAGACGTTGGTTATGAGGTTTTGTTGCTTAAGAAAAAAGTAGAAGGTGATGAAAACAGAGTTGTTAAAAACGAAATAGGTAAATTTGTGGAAGAAGTTTCTGATAACCCAGAGTGGTCAATCATTGCTTCAGCCCCTTACCCGATGGAAGAGAATTTTAATGTTACCGGTGCGAATCGTAAATTAACAGGGAAAGAAATTTTGGATAACTTAGTTTTAACTAACAAACAAAAAAACAACCCAAAACAACTTTTACTTTTAAAAAACAAGTTAATCATTGAGAGTTTATCTATTTACGTTGTTACGTGTAAAAATACCGAACAAGCGATTAAACTTTATAACAGGATTAGAACCCATTGTTATGATAATAAAATAACCAATATTTTATTTTTCGGTACCATTGTAAAAAAAGATTACACAGTCTGGTATAAAAGATTACACAGTAGATTAGGTATTGGGTATAACCGTTTGTATCGTGCTAGTTCAAGGTAAAAGACTTGGTTAATTTTTTAATAAAAGTAAAATCGATATTAACTAAATAAACAACACCGTTTTCATCTAACTCCGTAATACCATCAACATTTTCAAATATTTCTTTTAGTATTGAAACTTTTTTGTAAGTGTCAGCAGATTCTTCAAGAAAATATTGGCAACCGTGATCAATATTAATTTTTTGGCATTCTTCATAAAAGTATTTATGGAATAAAACCCAGGTAATATGTGAATCGTGATGATATAACCATGGTTTCGATAAAGTCATAATTTTTTCATCAACATGATTGCCGTCAAACAACCATTCTATTTTAGTAATCTTTTTACCTTCTAACGCATAAAGTTGATATACCAGACCTTCTATTTTTTTTTCATCATAATTTTTTTTATTCCTAACATAGGTTTCCATTTTTTCACCGCAAACACTTGTTAGATGCATTAAAAGATCAGAGTCTATTTTCATTTAAATAATGTTTTTTAAAAAACTTTTTCTGTGATGTTCGGTTATACCATGGACTTTTATCATATCGATGTGGTGTTTAGCACCATAACCTTTATTACTTTCCCATTTATAAACAGGAAATTCTTTATGTAAGTTTTTCATGTATTCATCTCTGGAAACTTTCGCCAAAATAGATGCGGCGGCAATAGAATAATAAGTGTTATCACCTTGTATAACACAAGTATGTTTAAAACCTTTATATTCGTTAAAATAGTTACCATCAACTAAGATATGTTGAAAAGGTGTTTTTATTTCATTCAAACAGTTATGCATCGCAGTCATTGTTGCTTGTAAAATATTAATCCTGTCGATTTCCTGTGGGGAAATAAAAGAAATACTATAATCTATCGCAACTTCTTTTATTAACTCAAAAGCCCTTTCTCTTTGTTTTTCAGTTAATTTTTTAGAATCTTTAATTAAAGGGGATTCAAAGTCTTTTGGTAGGATAACTGCTGCAGCAACAACTGGACCTGATAAACAACCACGTCCCGATTCATCTAATGATGCAACATTTTCTGGTGAAATTAGAATATCGGTTTTCATTTCACAAAAATAAAATCTATACCATACATTTCCATTTCAAAAACATCTACCAACTCTTCTGTTGACATTTCTTTTTTATTTAAAATTTCCGTTTGTAGTGATTTATGGTTTCTTTCATCTAAGACAAAAGTTAGGGATTTTGGTATTGGAAAACCGTTTTTTTTAACCTCTTCCATTTCTTTCAATGAAAACGCGAATTCAACAAACTCTTTTAAAGTTATTGGTTTTAATCTTATATTACTCATATGAAAACATTTTTTTTATTTTTTGCCAAAAGGTTAATTTTTTTCGCCCTTTATTTGGTTCTTTTAGTATTTCACCACCTAAACCATTTTTTATTTCTGTGATAAAAATTTCTTTTTTAATTTCTGTTGCGACAACATCTTGTCGCATTTTTAGTTCCTCACTTTTAAGTGTATCTCTTCTACTCATTGATTAGTTTTTTAATTGATTTTTGGATTGTTTCCCTTAAATGTAAAAAATTTTTTACATATTGGAAAGTTTCTGGCCATTTTGAATGCATTGGTGACGGTAAATCATTTTCATTAAACCAACCGTAATCATCATTCTCATCTAATTTAAGGTTAGGTATAGTAAATTCAGAATTAACAAAACCTATCATTATATGATGTCCGTTTTGGGTAACACCGACTTCTTTAATGTTTTTAATTTTGTTTGGGTCAATCCCTATTTCCTCTACGATTTCCCTTTTAACGGTTTCTAAAGCTGTTTCACCCTTTTTATCCATCTTACCAGTTAAAGTTGACCAAACAACTGGTTTATTAACTCTGTGTAACAACAAAAAATTATTTGTGTCTCTTGATATAATAACAATTCCTACTGACTCTCTCATACTAATAAATATAAACAAAAAACCCCACATAATAAAGTGGGGTTAAATTTGTTTTTCTTTTTTGATTAAAACTTTCCGTATTTTCTTAAGCAATGGCCCATCCATGACATCAAACCAAATAATAATGGTGGTACAATCCCAGCACCCGCCATAAAAGAAAGGTGGATTGCTACAGCTGCCGACATAACAGAAGAAATTAATAAAGACCCGTAGGCTGAAGTTCTTGGGAACACCAATAAGGCGGCACCAATTAATTCCACAAACCCAACGAGACCTAAATAAGGTAATAGGTTAATGTGTTCAAAATTTTTAACCATTTCTTCAGATGAAGTAACTTTTGAGAACCCCGAAAGTCCTACTAGAATGGCTGTGGTTATAACCAAAACCCATCCTAAATTTTTAAGTGTAAGATATTTTTTCATATTTGTAAGAATAAGTTTTTATTCAGGAAAGTCAACTGTAACAACTTCTGTATCGTCATCGTTATGGTTATTAACATTAAAATGTCTTTCTGTGGCTTCTTGAAAAGAATGTATTAACCAAACAATTCCCGATATAAAACAACCATCTAAAAATGCGGCAGTCAACACATTAGGTATTTCAAATAACCCAAAAAAAGTAACTGGTTCAGTGACTAAACCATAATAAAGTGTTGGTGACCAAACAATGGTAGAACCTAAAATACCTGCCCAGAAAGGGAGACATATCATGCAATTGAATAAAGTACCAAAAAAGTTTGGGCTTAACGTTGACCATAATGTTCGCCAACCTTTAAATATGGAACTAAAAACAATTATGTTAGACATTCCATATGCGATTAAAATAAATAAAAAAAGTTTCATTGTGTATAAGTTTGTTTTTGTTATCTTTGTTGAATAATTATATGTAGAATATATAAAAAATAAATATGAAAACTAAATTATGTTATTTTGACTTTGACGGAACTTTAATTTCGACACCTATCGCATCACCTGAGAATAAAGAAAAATGGGCTAACTATTATGGTAAACCGTGGCCCCACAGAGGTTGGTGGGGTAGACCCGAATCTTTAGATACGGGTGTTTGGGATATGGAACCTATTAAAGAGGTTTATGATGATTATATAAAATATAGTGAAGACCCAAGTTGTTTAATGATTATGTCTACTGGTAGGTTAGAACCTTTAGCTGATTTAGTTAAAGGAATATTGGATGATAACGGATTATATTTTGATTATTATTTTTTTAATAAAGGTGGTAATACCATAAATGAAAAAATAAAATATCTTGATTTAATATTATATAGATACCCAACAATTCGTGATATTGAATTATGGGACGACCGCCCAAAGCACTTTGGTGATTTTAAAAATTGGGGTCAAGAAATGAAAGCCAAAGGTCGTATTGATAGTTTTTATTTAAATGAAATCCAATCCGATCAATGGACTAATTTTGTGGAATAATATCTATAAGATTTTTATCTTTTAAGGTTTCATAAAAACTTTTGGTTTCAACAGAATTTATAACATAATCTTTTATGATGTTTTTTTCTGTTAGGACGGTAAACCAGTTTTCTATTTTGGCTTTTGCCTGTTCTTCGTTTAAAGCAGAAAAGTCTTTAACACCAGTAATTTCTTCTTGGGTATTAAAATTTTCTATTTCTTCACCTGTTAATGTGAAATCATATTTTACAGTACAAAAAATCAAATCGTTTAATGATTTGATTCTATTTTGTGTATTCTTCGTCTGGTTGAAGTGTTTTGGCAGTGCCATTAGATGTTGTGGTATTAAAATTTTTGTTGTAAATAAAGGACAAATCTTTTAAGTCGGTCAAAGAAGCGTCTTGAAACATTTTTTTAAGTTCTTCAACTTTAGTGGTTAAAAGTAGTTGTTTCTCTTCTTCTTCCAGATTTTTTTCAACAACTAATTTAACAACTTCTAATATTTCATCAAAACTTTTGTTTTCAGAATAAAAAGCCCCGTGATAATAATTTTTGTTACTGTGTTCTTTGGTGTGGTTGAAAAGAATATCTGTTGGTAAAGAGTCTTTGTAACTCCAGGTTTTTTTAAGTAAAACCTCAACTATATTATAGCTTTCAGCTATTTTTAACCCTTTAAGATAAGGGTCTAATTCTTTAAATAATTTTTGTATCATGTTAAAATTGGTGTGTTATTAATTTTTGTTCAATCTTAAAACTATCTTTCCATGTTTCTAATATTGTTGATACCGGTACTTTTTTACGGTAGTTTTCTTCAACTAAATGTAACATATAAAAGCCTTGACCTTTACACATACATTTAGGTCGTACTATATCTGTCACTACGGCTTTTTTATCTTCAAATAAAACTATATCCCCTATACTTCTCATATTGTAATCCCTGTAAAAATTGTGGTTAATAAATAAGCAACTGAAACTCCTAATAATATGAGCTCATTTTTAGGGAGCTCATATTTGTTAGGTAGATCTTCTTCTTTCAATTTAATGAAGACTTTCCAACCGTGTTTTATAACATTAAAACACGCTAGAAAGAAAAATAAAAATAAAATTTTATTTAAGAAAAGTGTCATTAAGCTGTTGTTTTTTTCGTTGAACTGATTTCTGTTCTGATATCTTTTGAAAGGTTTCTGATTTCTTGAAGGGATTTGCGTGCACGTGTTCCAGCACTCTTGTTACCTTTTTCAGCAAACTTTAGATAGTCAGTTTCAAATTCTGAAACCAATTCTTTAAATCTGGTTAAACTGTTTTGTTCCATTTTTAAGTATTTATTTGTTTATTTGTTATTATTCCTTTTCAGGCACTGTTTTATTTGTTATTTGTGAAACAATGTTCTCCCACGTTTGGGCGTCTGCATTGATTTCTCGTAATCTATTAACTCTTAACGTAATTTCATCAATAAACACGTCAATACTGTTACTTTCCACAAAAGGGTCGCTGTTAATTAGTTTTTCTAATTCAGCTTCAGCTTTCATTCTTTTAGTGATGTATGTGGTGGTTATAATATCTATAAATTTCCTTTCCATAAAAACATTTTTAATAAAGTTAAGTTTTTAATATAAAAAATAAAGCTAATTAATCAAAGATTTATCAAAAATTTTATATAGCTCTAAAAAACTTTCTAGTTCGGAAGATGTTTTTACTTTTGAGTATGAAAAAATGTCTCGCCAAAACTGTAATAAAAAATTAACTTCTGATTTATCTCTTTCACTATAGAAAGTTTCATGAAATAAAATAAAAAAATAATCATAAAGTTCTTGGTTTTCGAAATGTATTTTTTCTTTTTTAAAATTGTTAACCGTTGTATTCCAACACCAGTTAAAATGTTCTTTAACCGTTTTATCGTCCATAACATTATCACCCAAATATGTTGAAACAACTAAATCGAATATTGATTCTGAAAAATCTAAATACAAAGCACTTCTTTCTGGTATCACATTATTAATTCTATACATTAAAATAATGTCTTCTTTATTCATTGGCTTTGAGACGTAATCGATGAAATCCATAATATTTGTTTTTTACAATATAAAACACTATTTTTTATTATAAATATTACATTGCATAAAAAACCCCCTATAAAGGGGGTTTTTTTATTTGTTTTTTACAATTTTAAAGATTCTTTTAAAAGCTTCATCACCGTTTTCAGTAATATTACTTTTAGATTCGTATTTTTCTTTTGTGTTAAAACCCCAAAGATGTTTCATTTTTTGAATATCTTCGTTAACCATCTGATTGTTTTTAAAGTTTTTAATAACGGCTTCACCATTACGTTCCTCACCTTCCCACATTAATTTATAAGTGTTTTCACCATCTGTAATAACAAAAAAGGTTTCATCTATTTTAACCCTTGAAGGTAACTTTCCAACCAATTTCATAACTTGATTTTCAGAAGTTATGGTTCCTTTAACTTTAAAAATATTTTTAGAATTAACACCTTCGTAATTTTCTTTTACCTCAGCAGTTTCTGGTTGTTTTGATTTTTGAGCTTTTACTGGTCTACCGTTTTGAGCGTCTTTTTTATATTTAAGGTCGTTTGTTTTTCTAGCACTCTTTTTCATGTAGTCATAATTCATCTTATCACCCTGAATTTTATCCACTCTTTCTTTATATTTCTTTTTTGACGCTTCAGAACCACCAGATTCGGCAGCTTTGTCCATAACAACCTCCATTCCACTAATACCTGTATCATATCCGGTTAGTTTTAATCTTTCATTCTCTGTTTCT
>Ga0247840_10002461_pt1 | contig 32958 bp, 39 predicted proteins | sample LaCruzMarch2015__FD_192404 | JGI IMG/M metagenome (GOLD analysis project Ga0247840, IMG submission 192404) | Freshwater microbial communities from meromictic Lake La Cruz, Castile-La Mancha, Spain - LaCruzMarch2015_17m | ecosystem: Environmental > Aquatic > Freshwater > Lake | place: Spain...
CCAGGAATGGGAAGATTTGTACAAAGATTAGATCCAAGAACTGGAAAGCCAATATCTCAATTGGCTGGCTTGGGACAGGACGTAAGCGGAAAGGCCCAGGCTCTTGGAAGACAAGTTAAAGGCATTCCAGGCCAATTTGCAAAAGGCGCTCCTCAGCTCGCCCAAAATGCACAGACACTTGGAAGAGGAGTTGCCTCTGGAGCTCGTGGAGCCGCTGGGGCAGTAAGGGGAGTTGGAAACATGGCGATGCAGGGACTAGGCGCTGGAACAAAGATTCCGTTCTTGCCAGGAGTTGGCATCGGAGGCGCATTACTGGGAGCAGGTGGAGCGTACTTGGGAGCAAAGGCGTACCAGTATTTCCGTGATGGTAATATAAGAAATATGGTAATTAATCCTGACTTTGTAAAAGATCCAAATAAGGTTAAATCAGCTCTCATAGGAGCTCAGCAAATGGGTCAACTTAATTCCATGAAGGGTGTTACAAACTCTATTGATGATGCAATGGAACGTCTGAACGCCACTGTTGCTGCTGCAATTAACCAACTAGGAAATACACCAGAAGCTCAGCAACTGATGAACACTGCTCGCGCCACTCAACAACAAGGAGTCGCTCAATGAAAAAGGTTAGACTATCAAAAGAAGCGTGGAAGCAAGCTGCAGTCAAGAGAGGCTACTTTAAAGACACCTCTAGCGACGGTCGTTTGAATAAAGAAGCAATCGCTCCACTTGTAACTGGACTTGTTGGCGGAGTACTCGGAGCTGCCGGGAACTGGATTTACGACAAGTACAAAGCAGGAGACTGGAAAGAAAGACTGCTTGGATACGGTATTCCTCAAGAAAAAATAGAGAAACTCAAGCAAAATGTGGCAAAGGTTGACGCATTAGCTCAAGCATTCAGCGGATTATCTCCAAACCTTGCAACTGCATTTAGAGAATTTAAAGAGCAAGTTCAAGAATCTATCAACAGAGCTGAAGCTGAGAATAACGCAGCAGGTAAAGGAAATATTGCAGCTGGTTCTCAGGCATTGGCAGATCAGCAGCAAAAAGAACAAGAAGCAAAGGCTAAACAGCAGAGTGGTCAAGCTCAGCAAGCTCAACAGGCTCAGCAACCTCAGGAAACTCAGAAACCTCAGGAAGCAGCTGAGAAACCTTTGTACGCTCCAGTTCCTAACGCAGCCTAATAAATTGACCTATTTTATTAAAAGCGCCAGTGAAGCTGGCGTTTTTAATTTGTAGATTAAGAATATAGGTATATGTAAATTCGATAAGTAAATATACTTATGTATTATTTTCCACCACCAATTACAACATGGTATAAGTCTGCTCAGCAAGTTGGGCAATACTTTCCTTACAAAGTAGTCGTAAATGACACGCTATCTAGTATAGCAAAGAAATACCTAAACGACGTAAACAAGTGGAAGGACCTGCAAACTTTAAATTCCATAAAAGACCCAAATAAACTTGAAGTTGCACAAATTATAAATATACCGATCAACGCTGAAAACTATAATCTTTTTAACACGCTTGCATCGCCACAGGTTGTAAAAAAAGAAGAAGAAAAAAAGCCAGATACAAATATAAGTGACCCATGGGGGGCATTGAAAGCAGAGATAGCAAAGTCAGAGGGAAATTACGGAGCATACAATAGGGGCAAGGCAGGAGATACTCCAAGACCAGCAATTGACATTACGAAGCTAACTGTTGGACAGATTATGGAGATGCAGCGCAAGAAAGGAAGCGATGGTAAGAGGTCGTTATTCGCTGTTGGAAAATATCAGATGATTCCAGGAACACTGGCAGAATGCGTTGCAGATTCAAGAGTAGGAGTAAGTGCCGCAGATCTTTTTGATGCAACTACACAAGAAAAGCTGTTTATGCATCTTATGTACAAGAGACAGCACTTAATGGATTATATTAGTGGAAAGAGCAATGATATCAATGCGGCCATAAATGATTTGGCAGCTGAGTTTGCGTCTCTACCAATGACATCAGGCATGGGTAGATATGACAAAGATAAAGCTGGAAATAAAGCAAGTGGTGGATCGGCACGAGTTGAGAAAATTAAATCAATATTAATGTCAATAAGAAATAAAAAGTAATTTAAAAATAAAATAAACTTACAATGATTCGAGAAATAATAAAGAACCCATCAACGTGAAAGTGTCTCGCTATTCTTGATGTATTTGGAGAAACAAACAGTATAGCATGGACAGGTAAAGGAATACGCTAAAGATAGCGCCGAAAACAAAGCGAGTGAGAGGGGTAGGTGAATTTGGTAAGATAAAAGGGAAATTAATTATTGAAAGGATAATATAAAAATGGCTTTGCAAAATTACGAAATTAGCGAAAATGGTTACTGGATTACGCCAGACGAACGTGGTCATTGTTTTGATACAGATTTAGCAGAACAACTAAAGAATTTTTTCCAAAATAAAACAGTTTTAGATTTAGGCTGTGGACCTGGAAGATATGTTAAACTATTTCTAGACAACAAAATATCTTGTAATGGATTTGATGGAAATCCAAATACAAAAAAAATATCTAATGGAATATGTAACGTTGCTGATTTAAGTAAAAAACAAAATTTTGAAAAAGTTGACTGGGTTTTAAGTCTTGAGGTAGGTGAGCATATCCCTAAAAAATATGAAGATATATTTATAGACAATATAGTAAGACATGCAAATAATGGTATCGTTTTAAGCTGGGGAATACCTGGACAGGCAGGGGATGGACATGTTAACTGCCAGCCAAATGAATATATAATCAGCAAAATTAAAAATTTCAATTTTGAATATAATAAAGCAAAAAGTGAAGAATTAAGAAAGATCGCAAATTGGTGGTGGTACAAAAATACAATAATGGTTTTTGATAAAAAAATATGAAAGTTTGTTTATTCACGGTATCTTTTGGGGAAGAATATAATTTGATGGCTAAAAATTTAGCGGCATCAATTATAAAAAATGGTGCCGATTTTTCATTTGACTTGGTTGTTATTTCAGACTCAGAAGTAGAGGGATGGACGAGATACGTAAAAAAATCTGCTGAAGAAATTAAAAAATCTTTGCTGTTTGAAATGCCATTTTCTTATAAGTTTTTTTATTTGAATGATATTGTAAATAAATCTGATGCAGATTATTTTATATATTTAGATGTTGACAGTATATGTATAAACAGGCTTAAAAAAAGTTCTTTCTTTAAGTATGATGTTTTTGTCCCAAGAGATAGATGTTTGAATACCATAAGGGATATAGGATGGCACGGCATACTTTGTGGTGACATTGTAGATTTAGGGAAAAAAATTAACATTGAACCTGAATGGATCTTTAATTGCAACGCTGGATTTTGGGGGTTTTCAAGAAAATACTTTGGTGAATTTTATAAACATTTAAATAATACTTGTAAGTTATTTAGTTTAAAACTGCCTGGAGGTACAGAAGAATTAGTTTTATCAATGGTTAACGCAATCTGCAACAGAGAGAAATGTTGCTTAATGCCAAATCTTTATGACAACGAATTTGCGACGCTTAATGTTTGGGCTAAAAACGTTGATGATCTTTCATCTAATATGTTTATAAAAGAATGGTTTGGGGACATAGTTTATAATGCAACAGGCGTATCTATTGTTCATACTCCTCAACTAAAGAATGCTCTTTCTGTTGTTCGTACTCCTCAACTAAAGAATGCTCTTATAGTAGATAAAAACATAAAACTACACATACTTACTGCAACTATAAGGCCACAACATATTAGAAGATTAAGTAAAGACATACTAGATAGTAATATACAAAAATATTTTGACATAACATGGGCTGTATGTTTTGACTTAGATAAATCACAAGTTCCAGAATCACTCATTTCATACATAAATAACTTGCCTTATAAGACTGAGATAAAATTCATAAAAGATTCTAGGAACAAGTCCGGTGGCAATTATGCAAAAGATGTTTATATTAAGTTGGTACCTGATGATGCCTGGATTTGGCAATACGATGATGATAACACAATTCATGAAAAATATCCAAAGGTAATAAGCGAGTATATAAACAGTCATAAAAACTCTAACCTTATCGCATATTGGCAACAAGATAGATACACACCAAAAAAAATAGAAGATTTAAGGTGTGGGGTTACTGATACTGCTATGTATACTTTTAGGGCAAAAATAGGTAAAATTGCAGAATATCCATATATTTATGGTGGCGACGGCCTATTTTTAGAAAATCTTGTAATAGCCAATGGTGGCTATGCGGATATTATTCAAGACGTTCTGTGCAAATACAACACCAATGCACACCAAAATAGTTTAAGTGAAATAAATGAAAACAAAAACAGTGCTAAAAAGGCAGAAAAAATCAAGCATAAGATTACCAAGAATAAGACTGCTCAAGCGCTTATTGACAAATCAACCGCAAACCATGGTAAAGTAAAAGATTTCGCAATAAAGCTTTCTAATAAGATGCACCCAACTCAGCGTGTTATACTAAATGTAGAAGGCTCAGGTAAAGCGCATGTCTCTGGACATCTGGATATGACATGGAGGCCTGTGGGAAAGAACAGAATGAGTCTTTTTCATACAAAGAATAAAAGTAAAATTGGAGAAATAATAAAGAACCCATCAACGGGAGAGTATCTCGTTGTTCTTGATGTATTTGGAAAAACAAGCAGCACAGCATGGATAGGTAAAGAAATATGATAAAGATAGCTACAGAAAACTTTAACGCACAAATACACCCACCTGTGCTGTTACATTACGAAAACGACACGCCTGAGGGAGATGATGAGTATGTTGACGAGTCTTTCCTTGAAGGTGATGCTCATTCTATGCTCGATATGATTAAAAAATACATCCATGTATTTTCTAATCCTCAAAGCTTAAAGATAAAAAACAACGGACGCATATGTGGCGACTGCAAGCAAACACAAGGTAAAAAACACATTTTTATAATAAAACATCTTGATAAGCCAGCGCATGATCATGTAATGAAAGGCGTGTTACTATGAATCCATCTAACAACTTTGTATTACCATTAGAAGTCAAATACCACGCAAAGCTTCTTGCTGAGCGAGCAAATGAGCCAGTAGGAGTATGGGCTGCAAGGTCTGGCTATGGAGACCAATACGGATATGTGTATATTGCTAAATCGAAAACAGATACTTCAGATACTTCAACAGACAGACGTGATATTGAAGGATACGACGACACCAAAGGATTGCATGATCCCATTCAGTGGATTGATGCGCCAGATCTAATTCTATCTGATAAATTTACAAAGAAAAAATACAAACGGGATTTGCCAAATATTGATCAAATGAGTTTTATAAAACAAGAGGCACCACAAATGACAATTGCAAGTAACAAGATAAAAATGACAAAAGATCAATGGCTTAAGATTGGGCAAATGCAAGGGTGGACAGCGGGAGATGACCTCAAGAAAGAAGCAGTCGGGAGCTTTATTGCAGGCGGAGCTAAAATGCTAGGACAAGCGGCCTTGATGGCAGGACTTTCTGAAGGAGTTGGGATGCTTATGTCTGCCATCGGAGGTGGAGATGCTCAGGAAGCACAAGAAATGGCTCAGGAAAATCCAGAGCAATTTCAGCAAGAATTGCAACAAACTACACAGCAAGCACAACAAAACCTGCAAACTGTTCAGCCTATTGTGAAATATATTCAGGACAGAGCAAATGAACTAAAGGCTCCATGCGCAAACAAAGCTCCTTTAACATCATGTAAAAATCCCATAAAGAACATGGACGAATTAAATAGAAAAGTTGTTAATATTAGCAGTCGTATGAGAGATCTATTAAAAATGAATGATCCCCAATACGTATGTAGTCTTTTAGATGAAGCAATGAACCTTGAAATATGTTCGCGTGAGATATTAAAGCAAGCTGGACAATTAGGAGCAGGAATGCAACAAGGCGGAAGTACACTTGGAATGACAGATCTGAACATAGCATGATAAACAAAATAAGCATATCTGAAGAGTTTTTAAGGAGCCAAGATCAAGGCTTGCTTGCTCCTTTGTTTTCTGGAGTAAATGCTGAGTACGCCGCAGTACTTATGTTTAAGTCTCTGGACCAAATGAGGATAAATTCAACGGCTAAAGAGGCCCTCGCAGAAGCAGTTGCTGATGCAAGACAATATTTTCCAGGTTTTAAGTTTGAGAGAGTACCCTACTTTTGGCTAATAAGTAAATCTAAGGTCAAAGATTCTGCTGTTCAGATTCAAGATAAATCTGGTAAAATAAAATCAATACTAATAATGCGTCAAATAACAAGCGGAGATACTTTAACAGGCTATGACTATATTGATTTAGAAACTGGTAAGCTTGTATATGCAAGATCGCCAGAAGGCGTCGATGCCGTGACAAGTGGGATTAAAATAATGCGTACGAGCAAATTAGCAGAGCTTGAAAGTATAAACAGAAACACAAATTTACTGGTTAAGAAAAAAGAAGGCTATCAAAGAAATGAAAGACTTGAAAAACATAAGAGAGGTGACGTTTCTAACTTAATTCCAGCAGTATTAATGCTAAAAAAATGTGAAAAAATATTAGACGAAAGAATTAAAAGGCTTGAGTCAATAATCGCATATTATGAGAAGGAATCTAAAAAAATTCCTCCAGAGGCATTTAAAACTGTTCAAGATATAATTGATCAAGAATTAAGTAAGCCTGGTTCTCAATTCATAAAAAATGAATCTGACGTAATCAATGCGCTGATAATGCAATACAATGGGAGACTATCAGAGTTTGAAGCCATGTCAAAAACCAACGCTTTTGAAAAGACATTGTCACCCGCTGATGGCAGACAACCGAGACATAATGTAAGACAAATAGTTGCTGTCGTTCATAGTATTTTAAAGGCCATAGATGAAGAGGCTGTCAGAAAACGCGAAAAGAGAATACAGTATACACAAAAGCGTAATGAAAGCAATAATTCTCCTCAAGAGCTTCTCGATACTCAATCTCATCTTATGTTTGAGGAATTCCCTTCATTAAGTGAAGAAAGCTTCAAACAGGATATGCCTGGTAATCTAAAGGGCTTTAGATCTCAAGGCTCTCACAAAGCCTCCATCACGGCGGCGGATGAAAATGTACAAGTTAAGCTTGATGGTATGCGAAAAATGAAAGATGCGACACAAAGAGTGTTAAAGATACTTACACTCAAAAAAGAAACAGAAGGACTTTCTGTTATGAACTTTAATCGCGATGACATACGAGCCCTAGTCGATGGGCTTGCTGGGTGCATGACGCTTATAAATACTTATAAGCAAAAGGTTCTTGTTATTGATAAAAAAACCAAAGAAAGAAGCTTTAATAAAAGTATGTTAGGCTCTATCTTTGACGGTGAAACTGCGCTTGACTATTTTACAGCAAGGTACATTGCAGTAATGATAACATATATACAGATGGTATTCGCTAAACATTCGAAAGCATAACTATGGCACTTTGGTATAAAATAGCTCAAGCAAAAGGTGGAGCAGCACCTCCTCCTCCACCACCGCCACCGCCGCCACCGCCGATGGGCGGAGGCGCTCCTCCACCAGCTGGAGGCGGGCCTGCAGGTCCATCTGAGCAGCGAGTCGGAACCTTGTCAGGAGTGCGTTCTGAAGATGTAAATGATAGTAAGAGCGACGATAGAAAACGTTTAAGAAAACTTAATAAAGCTTTCAAGAACGCACTTGAGGGTGGGCATAGCATGGAAGACGCTGCCGCTATGGCGATTATGGCCAACGGGTCCTCTGTTGCTCCTCACCAACTCGACATTGCTGAGACGTTTGATCCAGACTTTTCAGATCAAGATCCCCCATTCATTCGCAGAATAATGGGTCTTGACTTGGGGTCAATCCAAGGACAGCCTGGAGGCGGTCCTCCACCACCAAGTGCACCACCTCCATTATAATCATGCAAACTTACCCATTCGAACTACCTAAGTTGCAATATGATTATGATGCTTTAGAACCATTTGTCTCTGCAGAGACAATGAAAACTCATCACCTTAAACATCACAAATCTTATGTAGACAAGTTGAACGAACTTGTTAAGGGTGACGATTTTCTTAATGAGCTTCCATTAGATCAGCTTATATCAAAAGAAAATTTAAACAAAATTGATGAAGACACTGCGGAGAAAATTAGAAATTTTGGTGGTGGTCACTACAACCATACATTGTATTTTGAACTTCTTTCGGTAAAGCCGCAGAAGCCTGGAAAGATGCTGTCTAAATTAATCAATGATCAATTTGGTGACTTTAAGACTTTTGAAAAAGAATTTAAAGATAAAGCAGAAAACCATTTCGGGTCCGGATGGTGCTGGCTTGTTTTAAGCAAGCACGGCTTAACTGTAAAGACGACAAAGAACCAAGATAATCCAATCAATTTCGAATTGTGCACACCCATAATGGGAATCGATCTTTGGGAGCACGCATATTATCTTGATCACAAAAATCGTAAAAAAGACTATATATCTAAGATATGGCAGAAGATAAATTGGAAAGAATTTGATAATAAAGTACTGGAGGCAGAAAATGTCAAATAATGATGACAGCAACAACTGGTACTTACGTTCACTTATGAACATAGCTGACGACTTTGGCCAGGCTAGAATGAACAAATCTGCTTCTGTAAAGAAGGCGATTGCAGAATCGTTTGATTTGAATATCTCAAGCGATCAAGCAAAGGGTGTCATAACTCTCATGTCTCAAAACTATAAGGGAAAAGACAGGATAAGCTACATGACAACAAGGCTTGTCGATATTATCCAGCAGGATGAAATTGAGTGTAAAAAAATTGCTTCTTTCCTTTCAAACTTCAAAAGATAGATTACAATTTGATGAACATCAAATTTCGTTGAGCTATTAGGTAGAACCTGTAGTCAACATTTGGTGCTATTTCTCTTCCAAATAAAGCGCATGCGCTTGAGGGGTCAACTGTGGCTGGATTCCAAAGTACTGGATTATACAATCTCAAAGCATAGACAGATGGAGTAGAAGTGATATCAAAGTTTTCAAAATTTGCTTTATTATAATCATATACCACTTTACTGAATCCATTGATGAGGTCTGATACTGATGAATAAGCATAGCCGTATCCCTCAAAGTCTCTTATTTTTTGAATTTCTTCACTAATATTTATGCTCAAACCTTCGTCGCATGATAGTATAAACTTGAAATCAACGAAAGCATTTGGGTGGCGAATGCCCTTTGGACTTCCATAAGACTTAACAAGACCAGATATGCGCCTATCAAATGCTCCTCCACCACTGGTTGGAGATGGATCAAGATAATATAATGACTCATCAAGACTGAGCGATGCTGATGTTACTCCATTTTGGACAAAATAATATCTTATGGTTCCATAGCTTCTTGTCCAATACCCAACTACTTCATCATTTCCATCATCAACTTGATCGAAATACTTACTTTTTATAGCAATCTTAAATTCAAAATCGTCTCTTGTAAAGTGTATACGCGCTCCTGAATGTCTGTCAAAGTCTGCGATAAATTTTGATTGCTCAGAGCTAACGTCTATTGATGGGGAGACGTTTGGAAAACTCATGTCTTGATATATGAGAGAGGCTGATCTGCCTTTTTGAACAAATCTAGAAAGCTCTCCTCTTCTGCAATTTATATCTACATCTGTTGTTGAAATTTGAATACCAGTAGAATAACCGTTGCCATCACAAACATGAAGCTTATTATCTATCACTCCATTATTTGAACCACCTATATTGACAATTGAACGATGTATATCAGACATCTTTTGATCTTGTAAATTACTCATTATATTGCCACCACTTCTTCAATAGCATCTGAATATATAATTAAATATTGAGAATAGTTACATACAAATTCATTTGATGCTGGGATACTAAACACAGCCCAATCAGTGTAATTTTCATTCATTAAAAATCTAACGTTTAATATAGTCTGACTATCAGGACAGTTAACTTTATAGCTAAAATTAATCTGTGTGCTGGTTTTTTCGTTTGGGTTTGTTGTCTCATAAGATGGCATAGAATTAAGATCTATAGTTAAGTAAAATGTTTTAGAAGATATTAAATTACTAGATCTATTTATAATAATGTTATTTATAAAAGCGCTATCTAAAGTATAAGAGGTAGTTGCGTCTACAATAAGCAGAGACTCTGCCTGAACAGCATTTGATGATAATATTGGATCAGTAAGTGAACAGTTTTCTACATATATTGCAGCCCCAGTTGTGGTAAGTTCAATATTAGTTTCATTACCTAAGCCATCATTGACGTTACTTGATCCTAACATTGTTGAATGAAGACCGTTGTTGTTATTGTTGAGATATAAAAGATCTTTATAGGAGCCGCCAGGAGCTGCCTTTGAAAGTGGGACTGCAGCTTTGATCGCCTCGCCTTTTCTGTAATCATTAGGGTACAAGTTCCAAGTAGATTGACAAAGTAACTTTAATGAGCCTGTAGGCGGCTCGCTTATAGAAAATCCAAAAACATCCTCACCTATTAATGATACATAATATGCAATAGAATCTGTTAAATCATTCCTTAACATTTGTACGCGCAGCAAATCAAAACCACGTGAAGTCGGATGAAAAGTATTTACACCTATAATATCATAGCCATCTGGAGACGTAAAATCAAAGCGAACAGGATTTGCATCAGTGTATAAAAATACATCAGTACAAGAATATACTGAGTAAGGTCCAGATGCACTTATTGGATCTTTGCATACAGGAGCCTTCAACTCAAGCGTTATTCTTCTGCAATTATTAACAGGCCCATCAGGATTACATGGTACTACAAACCCTGGATCTGGGACCGAATAAAATATGGGCATAAAAAATTGTGCACCAGGATTACCAACATATACGCTATTAGTTGAGGAATATTCGATACGATTTATATTATATCCACCAGAAAAATTGTTGTACAAAATAGACCCGATGCTGCCGCCATTAAAATCGATGTCTACAGAATGTAGCGATGCCTTAATCGTGCTACTCTGACCTGCGCCATCAGTTATGGAAGACATTTCAGAAGTTAACCCATTGTAAGATGAGCCTATGGTTAATAAGTCTTTGTAAGACTCTGCTGGAGTTTTTCCGTTTAAGCCACTCATGTCTTAAATTCTGATCCAGTAAATAAGATATTGTCTATGTCATTAAATCTTATAAAGTTTTCCGATGGGTTATAGACGCCAGAGTATCCACAATACAGTATGGTTTTCCATTCGTGATTTACAAGATCATCATTAGGAGCATTGGTTAGAATTTTTTTCAAAACTGCAAACTGCTGAGGGATAGAAGTGCAGGCTACTTTTGCTGCTGGCTTAATTTTTACACGCGCAAAAGATTGTTTAACTTGTGGCTGCTCTAGTTGAAGCTTGATAAAGCCTTTTTTCTTCATTTCTTTCTGAACTTCTTTAAAAAAGTCATTTACGTTAGTGGCTGGAGACGAAAGTTGTACGAAATAGACCTTATCTTTATCTCTCGATATAGGTCTACCAAGAGCATCTTTAACTATTTTTACATTTTGTGGTGGTTCTTTGTTGTCCATATGGATATTTACTAGATGTACTTTTTCTAACCTTTGGAGGTATTATGGATTCATCGACCAGTAAGCTTGAACGTAAAGTCTTAGATCACGGCCTTGTAAGGCTTGTAGACTGCATGCCAGCCGTAGATGGCTCTGGGTGTGCATTTGAGTCTGCAATAGTCCAGATGGCTCGAGTGAGCTACGGAAGCGGGACTAAGTCATTCCGTGAAGATATGGGGCTTGTAAATTATCTATTAGAGAATGATCACACAAGTCCATTTGAGGGAGTGACAATAAAATTTCATATAAAGATGCCAATTTTTGTAGCTCGTCAATGGGTTCGTCATCGAACCGCGAGTATTAACGAATACTCTGCTAGATATTCTGTTCTTGAAGACCAATTTTATATACCAGAGCCAAGCCGTCTAGCTGGACAAAGCGCAACCAACAAGCAGGGATCTTCTAGCGAGCAAATACCAGAGGCTGATTTAGTTTCTTCAATTATATCTGAACACTCAAAAGTATCATATGATTTATATGAAAAATTGTTAGAAAAAGGACTATCGAGAGAATTGGCAAGAATGGTTATACCAGTAAATGTATATACCGAGATGTATTGGGTAATAAATTTACATAATTTGCTTAAGTTTTTAAGGCTTCGAATGGATGATCATGCTCAGTATGAAATCAGAGTTTTTGCAGATGCTATATATGAGATAATGTATGAAATTGCTCCAAATATTATGGAGACTTGGAAGTCATCGCAGATGAAAGCTGTCAAGTTGACCGCTGAAGAAATAAAAATTATGAGTAATCACATCTCTGTTGATGATCGAATTGATAAGCCAGAAGGCTGGAGTGTTAGACGTTTTGACACGTTTATGAGTAAGCTAAAAGCCCTTATATCAAAGTAGGATGTTTAAGGCATTTTGGCATAATAGGAATTGGAGGCAAGCCACATATGATAAGCAAAGATATTGATGAAAAAATGTTGATCTTAAAAGATGCAGAAAAGATTGTAGAGCAAATTTATAATGCTTGGGAAAATCCAACCAATGCAATAAGTGGTGATGCAGCAAGAATTTGGAACACCATAAAAAACTGGAACATGGACGTTGATAATAAGTTGATGAAGAAAGAAAATAAGGGATATTTTACATCTATGGTAGCCATGATGCTAAGTGTTGAAAAAGAAACTATAAAAATGTGTATTGTCAGTATTGGTAAATCACATCGCAAAGGTTCTAAGTGGGATACGATAGTTTCAAAGTTTTCAAAGAACTCTTCCCTGATTTAAAGCAAGAAAAAGAAGTAATATTCTTTGGAGGCTTAGATAAACATAGCTTTGATATTACTTACAAACTTTACAAGCTGAGAATTCAGCATGAGTTTGTCATGTGTGAAGACATAATATTGCTACAAGTTGTTAATGTTCGCAATGTCAAAGGTTTTCATGAAATCGTGAACTACCTAGACAGTTTTAGATACGTTTTGGATATATCTTAAGTATGATAGAACAATTTTTGATTGCTACCGTGAGTGGTATAGGGATGGCCACTCTTATAGTAGAAAAAGGCGATGATTTCCCAGTAAAATTAATAAGAGATCCAGTAAGAGCAATAGTTAGATTTATTGCTGGAGAATCCTGGGCCTCTATATTCAATTGCACAGTATGCATGTCTTTTTGGACAACGCTTCTTTGTGAGCTATTTATGTATTTTGCTATGCATAAAGGTTTCACTTGGCCGCTAAGCGGATTTGCTGCTTCTGGAATAACATTTTACACAATAGACTTTTTAAACACTCTTGAAACAAGAAAGGCTTACGATGGAACAAGAAAAGAAGAAGAAACACAAGATTAAACAAGATACTGAGCTATGGAAGAAGTTAGATAATATAAGATCATCTGTCTCAAGTTTTCAGAGCAATACTGAGTATAAAAATGTTAGAGCAGAACTTGCAGCCCTTAACTATCCAATTGTTTTGAAACTTGCAGATCTTATGCATCATAAGTATTCGGAGACTGACAGAAACGATCTTCAGGGATTCGGTAGTCTTGGATTGCTAGACGCAATTGATAAGTTTGACCCGTACAAGGACATTCAATTCGAGACATTTGCAACATACCGAATATTTGGTTCGATGTATGATGAAATGCGGAAGCTTGACTGGGTTCCCAGACTAACGAGACAGAGATATTCAAAGGTTGAGAAAGTTAGAGAGAAGTTCATCTCGGCTAACGGAAGAATGCCGACACGTGATGAAATGATAAGTCTAGTCTCAGGAGAAACTCAAATAGAAAAGGAGAAAGCTGTTGACGATAGCGTCATCAAATTATCCTATTCAATTAACAAAGTATCATCATATAATGATGACGAAGATTTCTCTAGCATACACGTAGGTAAATGTCCAAGTCCATTTGATGACCTAGAAAGAAAAGAATTCTTTACTAATAAAATAGCTCCTGGTCTAAACGATTTAGAAATGAGATTTATATATCTTGTTTATTATGAAGGTCGTTCTTTAAAAGAAGCTGCTATAATGCTACAGGTAAAAGAGAGCAGAAGCTCATCCTTGCACGAGACTGCAATAAGAAAATTAAAGGAAATTTTTAAGGATGATCCGCAACTATTGGTGAGATGAGCATGAATCAGAGACTGTGTCTTGTCCTGAATAAACATTGGAAGCCAGTGAGCTTCTGCTCAGCATACCATGGTATATCGAAAATGCTTAATGAAAGAGCCTTAATGCTTGAGGTGCCATCTTATCAGTTAATAAATGGAACTGACTGGATGTCAATGGTTTGTCCAGAGAATAATGGTGGAATATTAACAACCAAAGGCTATCTGCCAGCTCCAGAAATTATTGTTGCAAAATTCTATGAAAAATTAATTTATAGAAATCCAGCATGTAACAGAAAAAATTTACTTAAAAGAGATGGCCTAAAGTGTCAGTATACAGGTGAAAAATTAGAACGAGAAAATGCCACTATCGATCATATGTTGCCAAAATGCCGTGGAGGTAAAACATCATGGGACAATTGTGTAATTACTAGTTTTAATTTTAATAACAAAAAAGGCGCAAAGACGCCAGAGGAAATTAAGAAAAAACCCCTGTGTAATCCTACAAGACCAGTGTGGGGACTTGTAGATTACATACCCGAAAATTTTGTCATACCAGAATCATGGAAGCATTTTGTTGGAGAGAAAAATAGATTTTAATGTTATTTGTTTTTGCAAAGACTTTAAAACATCTATATTTTAACTAGTTTAGTCGAAAAAATCAAACTTGATTCTTGATGGATACTGTACCAAAAAGATGACAGTAGGTTTAAGTATTGTACTATGAGGAAATAAAATTCGTTAGTTGTAATTGCCAGAATCATTTTAAGGAGTAAATTATGTCAAGTATATCAAATAATGTTAAGAACATTGCCGTCGTTAATAGCGAAGCAATTTTGAAAGAAAAAATTTATAGTTATGAAGAAGCACTACAATCTAGTGTTGAGTATTTTAACGGAGACGAACTTGCTGCAAAGGTTTTTGTTGACAAGTATGCACTGAGAAACGAAAAGCAGCAGATGGTTGAGAAAAGCCCAGACCAGATGCATCGCAGAATTGCAAAAGAATTTGCAAGAATTGAAAAGAAAAAATTCAATAACCCTTTGACTGAGGATCAGATTTATGATCTTATGAAGGGCTTTGCAAGGATTGTTGCACAGGGCTCCCCGATGTATGGCATTGGAAACAAATATCAGTTTATCTCATTGAGTAATTGCTATGTTGTTTCATCTCCGCTAGACGCATACGGATCAATTATGGAAGCCGATGAGAATCTGGTTCAAATTAGTAAACGTCGCGGTGGAGTTGGTATTGATATTTCTCACCTTCGTCCATGTGGAGCACCCACAAAGAATGCGGCTCGTACAAGTACTGGCGTTGTATCTTTTGCAGAGCGCTATTCTAATTCAATTAGAGAAGTAGGTCAAGCAGGTCGTCGAGGAGCATTGATGATCACTCTTGATGTTCATCATCCTGATATTCTAGAATTTGCAAAAGTAAAGAGAGACCTCTCAAAGGTTACTGGAGCAAATATTTCAATTCGTCTATCTGATGAATTTTTGAAAGCAGTAGACGCAAACGAAAATTACGAGCAGAGATGGCCAATTGATTCTAAGAATCCAACTATTTCTAAGACAGTAAGTGCGCGTTCTGTATGGAACGTCATTGTAGAAAATGCTCATCACATGGCAGAGCCTGGATTACTTTTCTGGGATACCATAATTAAAGAGAGCCCTGCTGATTGTTATGCAAATTTAGGTTTTGCCACGATCAGTACTAATCCATGTTCCGAGATCCCACTTTCAGCTTTTGATAGCTGCCGCCTAATGCTCTTAAATGCATTTGGATATGTTGAAAAGCCTTTCACAAAGAATGCTTTTTTTAACTTTGAAAAGTTTAATGCAGATGCTGAAATCTGCCAGAGGCTTATGGATGATCTTGTTGATTTAGAGATTGAATGCGTTGATAGAATTCTTGGAAAGATTGAAGCCGATCCAGAGAACAGAGAAGTCAAGTCTCGTGAGATCAAACTATGGAACAATATTCGCGCGGCTGCAATAAATGGTCGCCGCACTGGAACTGGAACAACTGCTATTGGAGATACTTTGGCAGCTCTTGGCTTAGCATACACAAGTGATGAAGGCATCAAGATGACTGAAGAAATTTACAAAAATCTTAAGCTTTCTGCTTTTAGAAGTAGTGTTGCAATGGCAAAGGAAATTGGATCATTCCCAATATGGAATCCAGAATTGGAAAAGAACAATCCATTCCTTAATAGAATAAAGGATGAAGATTCAAAGCTGTATGCAGATATGCAGAAGTATGGTCGTCGCAATATCGCGCTGCTAACTACTGCTCCAGCTGGATCCGTGTCGATTCTGACTCAGACCTCAAGTGGGATTGAACCTCAGTTTATGGTCGAGCCATATGTACGCCGCAAGAAGGGAAATCCGGGAGATACCGGCTTCCGATCAGACTTTGTGGATCAGAATGGAGATCACTGGATGGAGTTTAAGGTTTATCCACCAAAGGTAAAGATGTGGATGGATGTTACTGGAGAGACCGACCTCAAGAAAAGCCCATGGCGTGGATCAACAGCGTCTGAGCTTGAATGGAGAAAAAGAGTCTACTTGCAATCTGTTGCTCAAAAGCACCTAGACCACGCAATATCAAGCACCCTCAATCTCCCAAGTGATGTTACGATTGAGTCTGTTGATGAGATTTACAGAACTGCATGGAAGAGTGGATGCAAAGGAATCACCATTTATCGTGATGGTTGCAGAACCGGAGTTCTTGTTGCAGAGACACAAAATAAGGAAGCCAATGATGAGATTATACAGACAAAGGCTCCGAAACGTCCAGAGACACTTTCATGTGATGTCCATCATTGTTCTGTAAAGAGTAAGCCATACTTTGTCATTGTTGGAAAGATGAAGGATAAGCCATATGAAGTTTTTGCAAGCATGAATCAGATATCTGAATCCGAAGAAGACATGCTTATCTCAAAGAATTTCAATGAAGGAACTCTGACAAAAGAGGCAAGAGGTCATTACCGTGCAGACCTCACAGATAAGAATGACAACAAGATGACTATCAAAAAGATTGGAGATAGATTATCTGAGGAGGAGGCTGGCCTTACTCGTATGATTTCTACTGCGCTTCGTCATGGTGCTGATGTTCAGTTTATTGTGCATCAGCTTGAAAAGTCCGAAGGCATAATGCACGGGTTCTCAAAGAGCATTTCGCGTGCTCTTAAGAAATATATTGCCGATGGTACCGAAGTGAGTGGCGAAACCTGTGGGTCTTGCAAGACGCAAGAAAAGTGCGCTCTTATTAGACAGGAAGGTTGCATCATCTGCAAGAGTTGCGGATGGTCAAAGTGTGGGTAAAAGGAGAAAATTATGAATATTAAATTTCAAATGTTATCTGAAGGGTCAAAGCCTTTAAAGAAAGCAAATTATAATGATTCTGGATGGGACCTAACGGCATCATCCGAACCATCATTTGATATAAGAAATATCGCAGGTAAAGAATATATTGTAAATATTATTTACGACACTGGAGTAAGAGTAGAGTTTCCAGAGGGCTATTGCGGCTTTGTATATCCCAGGTCAAGTATTAAGAAATATGACCTGTTTTTATCCAACTCAGTTGGCGTTATAGACGAAGGTTATAGGGGGACTATACAGGTGTCATTCCGAACAGTCGTCCCCGTAGAGCCAAAGGACGCCGCTTCAATGACCATATACAAGAAAGGGGATAGGATCGCTCAGCTTGTAATTACTAAAAGAGATGATTCCAATATGGTGGAGGGCATTGTTGGGACTGACACTGCTCGATCCACTGGTGGATTTGGTTCATCTGGAACAGCATGATCTTAAATCCCCAAAACATTATTTATGTATACAATTCTGGAGATGAAGATAGCGTAAGGTTAGCACAAGAGTACGCTCTCATACGTCAAGTCCCAAGTAGCAATCTGCTTGGGCTTGATGTTTTTACAAAGAGCGTTCTTGATAGTCGGGAAGAGTTTGAAACACAATTAGAAAATCCAATCAAACAAGCAATTGATAGCTTGGGTGGTTTTGGCAGAACCATATTTAGCTGCGTCTTAGGATATCGCATACCGGCAGGATATTATTCTGAACATGGAGTTATATCTTCTTGCAGTGCAATAGCTGCAATGTACTTAGGAGATAAAGACCCAGTTTACAATCCTGCATATCGCCAGGAACAAAAAGACGTTTCTTTTTATGAATTTGGAGTTTTGCCTACATGCCAACAAGACATGCCAACGTATTCTGCTATGAAAAAGAAACTAGCAGACTTCAGTAAATTTGTTAATAAAATAAATGCTGATGGATCTTTATACTTTGATAGATGGAGTTTAAAAGAAACTTTTTCGATTGACTCATATGCTGCAGAGCTAAAAGATTTTGAGATAAATCTAATACCAAATTATTTCAAAAGATATTATCTTACATCTGAGCCAATAGAAGACGTTAGAAGTGACTTTGGATACGCAGAAAATGATTCATTCTTTTGGTCTGCAGGTTTAGAGAATTTAACTCAAAGTTATTTTATCAATAGTAAAAAAGCAAATAGAATTTTGTTCTTCAATGGAGACACAGACTCTTTTAAGAGTTTTAGAAGTGATAATGAATTTGGTCCAGCTATGGCTGCGCTCTATTCTGGATATGTCGCTGCAGTTGGCATGATGAGTGATTTCGTAGCGAATATAGACGCAGACCCTTATGTAGTTGATCCCTATAGTTTTAATTCTCAAAATGCTTCTTCTTGTTGGATAAGACCAGAACCCTTTTTCAAAAGTCTTGCTATTGAGACCACTTTGCTTGATGCGATTTATTTCTCGATGCCATTACTTAATTGTCCACTGACAATTTTTACAGACCCACTTATGAAAGTTGATTTAAAAGATACACTTGCAATACCAACTAAAATAAGTGCCAGAGACGGGTGGTCAGACATACATCTTAAATTAAGTGAGATAGGTTCTTTGGCTAACAATCGCGCCAATGCAGCATTGACAATTTTGTCGAGAGCTGGAACTTATAGTGGAATAGAAGAGCAGTTATGGGCATTAAAAAACTTTTCATTCATACAAAGCGGAAACGACGGTACGTCATTAAAGTCATTTGCTCAGCCAGCAGTATCTGGATGGAAGAAATTTATAGAAATTGCTTATTTTGAAACCTTAGATGTAGCGATTCCAAATTTTTTAAGATTTATAAATGAGATTGACTTTAAGTTAACAAATGGATTTATATACTTGAATTTAAATGAAGGCCAAGTGCGGGCTGAGATACAGACAGAAAATATAGAATCTAATGGGTTCTTCTATATAGAAACAAAATTACCATCAACAAATATTGGAACAGGATATTATAATATACAAATTGATGTATATGAAAATATTGATGATGAAAGACCAGTTGTTACATCCGTATCGTATGATGACTTTAATAATTGGCTTGTAGAAGATTTTGATAAGAAGTATAGAGTTTTCCCGGCACAGGGTTTATTCAGTTCTCTTACTGATAGAAAAATAAGATTTATAAATCGAAAAGTAATACCAAATAAAAAACTTGGAAATTCTGTATGGGTCAAGTTTGTATATATGCTAGACAATGGTAGTAATCTACAGTCATCTTTACAGGAAGTTCTGGTGATATCATGATTAAGCCAGGAGAATATAGATTTATAATAGACAACTTGGATCAAATAGTATATGCATCTGATCGCATAGCTTATGTCTTTCAAGACTGTAGAGAAATAGCTTCCTCTATTGATGTTCAGCCAAATGACTTTAGATACAAACAAATGGTCGCCGGATTTAAGCTTACGCAAAAAAGTTATTACGATAGCGCAAACACATATTCTATATTTTATTTACAGTTAATAATTACTATGACTACGTTAATAAAAAAGCAATACGGGATAACATTGGACCAGTTGCTTGAAGAACAATATATTGACTTCAGTAGTTTGATTTACAGTAAGTTACCAGAATTTGCTAAGCTCAATCTAACTGAGCGTCTTGGGACAAAAAGAGCAACATGGGCAGAAATAGAAACTAAGATAAATGAGATACAGCTCGCCAAATATTCAGGTGTACGTATGACTTGGGATTTTATAGGTGCAAAAAATGACGATTAAGGAAGATAAGTCATCTTGCCTTCAAGTTTTGTCATAACGTCGGTGTATCTGTACCAAAGCTCTGGATCACCATCAAAAGAAGTTATCTTAGCTGCTATTAAATGCATAAGTCCAATTGCTAGTCTTATGTCCCTAATTGCTTCAGTAGCCTTTTGCATGTCTGGGGTTTCAAGCATGAGATTTGATTTTGTAATTAAAACTCTATCGGTTGGATAATTGCGTTTAACATCGTTACTTAACTCTTCAATTTTATTTTTAAGACTAGCTATAAATACTTGGTTTCTCATGCTTTCTTGCTGAAGTACTTCATTTTTAGCAACAAAGTGATTTAAAAGTTTTAATGACTGGCTAACATTGTCTATGCTCTTGAAAAGCATATCATCTGGTGGTGGTAATGGCTTATCTATCTCGTTCATATGTTAAATATTCATTGTACTGATGTCTTCACCTGGGCAGCTAGTTCTAAACTTGCTATTTAGCCCATCAAGGGCCCCTGGGAGCCAAACTGCAAACGAAGAATAAATTGCATCTTCTATCTTCTTTCCTTTTTCTGTTGGTGTACCAAAGGCTGTCCCTGTATTGGATCTATTACCTCTGATATCGTATAAAAGATCTCTTGCATATGATAAATTATCTAATAGATCAACAATTTCTCTAAGTGTTGGATCAGATGCTCCCATATATGGAGTAGCGGCTCTGCCAGCATCTATATATTTTTTAAGCATCTTTAATATTACTCTGCCACCGCTACTCTTATTAAGCTGACTTGGACAATTTACGTCTTTTGTTGATTTTAGAAAGTCTTCTTGCATTTCTTTAGAATATTTTTTTACCTTATAAGAAACATCAAGATCAAGATTTTCGCCAATAGAATTAATGGTTTGCAATACCGGAAGAGTAGAAGTTCCACGAAAAATAGTCTTAAAACCTTCGCTATTTATTAAGTTACCTAGCCCTCCAACCAAAGATGATATTGCTTGTTTTTTAATATCAGGATAATTTACAGACTTAATGATAATCATAGCTATCTCCTACTTGTTATTATATATAAAAATTGTAAACTTTTACCTAGTTGCTGATTGACTGGGGCAAATGTAGCAAATATGTTTTCTTGCTCGATAAGATTATGGACCTTACTCATAGCATTTACGAAAGATGGAGGAAAATTTCCTTTGAATGCCGATATTTGGTGTGGATGAATTGGAGTGAGTGTAGAAACATCAAACTTTCTACTCCCCTTTACGTGGCACATTTGTTCTGGAGTAAGCATCATTTTTGCCAAATTACTCTGACTTCTATTCAGTACCATTTGGCTGGTTTCTGCACTAAGTCTTCTTAAACTAATTATTACAGCGTCAATAACTCCGATTATGGCCTCCATAGGAGCTATTTCATATTGTTGTCTCTTGATTAAGAGACTCTCAATTTTTTCTTCTTTTTGAGCTCTTTTTTCTTCTTCAATAATCATGCTCATTTCATGATATTCTTGTAGCAGAAAATTAATAGCAGTATCTGCTACATGTTGCTCTTGTGAAGTTAACATCTCTTGAGTATTTGACTCAAAGGTTGTGAAAAGGTTTCTGAGGAGGTTTTTCATAATAGTATAAATAAGATAATATAGTTTTCACTATTTTACAGGATAACTCCTATATGTATTCATCGAACAGTATATTCTTTACCCGTAATAGTCAATTACTAAAACAAGCTCAATCAAGTGGGGCTCCATACTATGTTGACGTAAACGGAAACAAGACAGCGACGCCATCAATAATAGAGTGGGGCGGAAATCGACATTATTATATGTCAGATGGATACATGTATTCAGAAAAGACAAAACAGAAAATTGAATTTAACCAAAATGTGGCTAGTGCTGTAAAGCAAAGAGAGCAGACAGAAAAATCACAAGCTCCTGCACAAAAGGCACAAGCGCCAACTCAAAATTCTGAATTTGATAGCGTGAATCAAAGAAGAAGACAGCTTGGACTGTCTCCATACCTGTCACCTCAAGAAATGGTGACTGGTGAGCGTAAGGCTAGAATTGAATATGAAAAAGCAATGGCAGCATATGCAAAGAGACATGGAATGGATTCTTCAGAGTTTAAAAAGATTTTCCCAGATCAAATTGCATGGGAAGCTGGACAGAGAGCTTCTTTAAAGAAAGAAAACTTTACTGATAATGAAATATTAGGAGCAATCACTTCTTTTGATCAAGAAAAATTAGATCAAATTGAAAGGTCAGAAGTCTCAAGAGTATTGCAAAGCTTCATAAGAACCATTCCTTCATATAATGCTCGTGGAAGCCAATCATGGGAAGAGTACGTGGCTTTCTTGGAAGACACCGAATTACCACAGCATGCAATTAGAGATCCAAGAATGATTAAATATATTATTAATCAAAAACTGAGAGCTTACCGTAATTCAATGAAGGGCGGAATGGCGTCCGCAGCACGTGAGCGTGGATCATTTGAGGCGTCTATGAGAGAACAGCCTCCACGTCAGCCTCAAGTTCGTCCATTCAATCAATAATTTAAAAAACTAATACAATAAAAAAGGCAGGACTAGCCTGCCTTTTTTACTATCTGTTTATTTAATTTTTATTTATCCTCATACTCTCCAGTAAACATAAATCTTTTAACGTCTTTATCGTATCTAACCTTAAAGTATCTCTTCTTGCCTTCTGGACTCACGTATGGGCCATGAAAGCCCTCAACTCCAACTGGCTTATTGCTTGGAAAGAAGTATATCTTTGAAGCAGCTGGAGATGCAGGAGCTGGAGTCGATGGAATTGGAGTGTTCTGAGCTGTAGCTGGTGCGGTAGAAATATTCGCAGAATCGCCACCAGCGGCACCAGCGTCTGGCTTAGGCTTAGACGCTGCGGCATCAGCGCCAGTGTCAGGACTGCTTCCAGGAGTTGAAGCTGGAGTCGGAGTCGGAGTCGGAGTGGGCTTTTGTCCTTCTGGACCAGCACCAAGTGGGACATTTGGGTCATATGGACTTCTCATGTCTTGCTTTGGTCCTTGAGACTTTGGACTGCCTGTACCTGCTGCTGCACCAGCACCAGCAGCGACAGAAGCTGCGGCTCCTGCGCCCTGACCTCCAGATGCAGCCTGCATGTCTGACTTAATATCAGAAGCTAGCTGATCAAGATACTTAATTCTTGACTGAAATGCTCCTTTTTGAGAAAGAGGAATAATGCCATTAGCCTCATACCATGACTGATCGACTGGACCTCCGACGAATGAAGTTGCAGCTTGTTCCTTTTGGGAGCCAGTTGTCATTTGTTCTTTCCAGTAATTAATAACTTGCATCTTTTCAGTTGGATCAAGAGAATTAAAATATACTGATGCAACTCCAATCCTGTCAAGTCTTCCATCTTGAATAAATTCAAGTGCTTTCTTCTTGTACATCGCCTTAGATGCTGCCTCTTGGCGAGCATCTGCAGCAGAACTTTGTGCAAACTTTAATGTATTGCCAGTTGATTTAGCGACAATTTTTTGTGTGATTATTTGTGATCTATTTATCATATTAGCTCCTTAAACTCCGCCTTTTTCCATCATTTCATTAAGCATCCTTGTGCTGCCAGTACCCGCCGTATTGGATGCGGTTGATTTTGCTTGCTGCTGACCAGTTGGTACTGGAGCCGCAGTCTGTGCTGGCGTAGTTGTTGTTGCTGGTGCTGCTGCTACAGGCGCTGGGGTAGATCCTGAAGATCCACGTATGAGCCCTGCAATTGTGTCAGAGTTAACTGGAGGTTTCTGTGCAGCAAGCATCATCTCGTCCGTCATTTGGTCATCAGCAAGAAGCTGTTGCCCCTTCTCAAAAGCTGGGCCAAGACCGCGTTCACCAAGACGCTGAGTAAATGTGGCAATGCGCTCATCAAGCTTTTCTCTCACAGACTGTATGTTGTTGTCTAGTCTGTCAGATATGCCAGCAAGTCTGCCAGCAACGTCTTGTTCAAAACGAGCTTTTGCTTCCTGAAGAGATTTTAGCATTTCTGGAGTTTCCTTGCCACCACTCCACCAGTCCTGAGCAGCCTGTATAAGATTACTGCGACCAACAAGACTTGCAAGGCTGCCTAGGCCTGCACCTATTAAACCACTACGGACATACGGGTTTTTAAGTGAAGAACCAACTGCTTTGTTAACTGAACCAAGACCTCTGCGGAGTGCATTGGCGAGCTGAGCTTCCTTGTTAAGCGTAAATGTTCCGTCTTCTTCTGCCTTAACGTAGCCTTTTTCAATACCTGAGGCCAACCATTGTGTTTGTGATATTTTAATCATGCCTTTATTCATTGTAATACCTTTTTATTATTGTGGAAGATAATCTGCGCCCTGAGATGGCAGTGTGTTCTTAGCCTCTGCTGCAGACATTATTGCATTTTGTCTCTGAAGGGTTGGCGAAGCCTTCATTGGTTGAGTTTTTTGTATTTGAACTTGCAGGTCTGCAATAGTAAGCATCATTTCCCGTACAGTTTTGTTCAAAGACTTACTAAGTCCAAGAATTGGAGATACTGATTGCTGAAAAGCTGCTGCACCTCTATAGAAATCTTGAGCACGGTTTGGGTCTTTTAGATTATTATTTGTTTGCAGTGCATCAGCAATTGCTCCAGTTCCGTAGTAGCCAGCTGCACCTCCTGCAAGACCTGCACCAAGAAGTTTTGCACGACGAGCCCAATCAGTTGGTTTTGGTGTTGTCGCTGTAGTTTGGTTGGGATCAGGATTTGGTGGTGTTACAGGTGGCGTCACGGGTACTGGATTTGGAAGTGTAACTCCACCTGCAGCAGCAGCTCTTGCAGCCGTATTTAAAACGCCATCAAGAGTACCGCCTTGAATCCTTGTTCCTTTTTTATTCCTTAAAATAAATTTACCGGGCCTTTTGGGATCAGGTTGAGTTACATATCCTCCTTTAGCAAGTGCTTCTTGCCATTGAGGATCACCTAATTTTCTTTGATGTTCTGCAATTTTATCTGGTCTATCAAAACTTCCTGGAGAGCCCATAGCTGCACCAGCATCGGTAAGCTGCGCTACCTTTATTGTGCCATCTTCATTAACATAAAAAAGATCGCTATTTATTCCAGCATTAAGCCACTCTTGTGAGCTTAATTTAATAATTGGTTTTGTGCTATTCGCGAGTTTAATTAGTCTTGCCATATCTTTAATTCCTTAAAATGAAGATTTTTATTATTTTAATATTTTACTAACTTTTCCTTTAGATATTAGTACTATTTTTATTTGATTCACTTAGTTGATGTATAATATCAAGCACAGTATTTCCAAGTAGTGCTAAATCTTTATCTAATGAATGAGATATACCTGAAATCTTTCGTCCTATATCAACCATTGCTGCCCCACCCTCTTTGAACTTACTTATACTCTTCCCTTTTTGTCTCATTATTTCTGGGGAAACAGTATTGTTTGCTCTAAACTTATCTGCTAATACATCTGTAACTTTTGATCCAGCATAGTATCCTCCAGCAGATACAGCTGCCATTCCAAGAAAACGAGCAAAGCTCCGCGCCTTAGAGACTGCTCCTGGAGTGCCAGATCCAACATTTTCTGTTTTACCAGCAAGAACGTTTGTCATCTGATCTTTACTAATAATGCCTTGGCTTACTGCTGTTTGTAACAATTCTTGTCTGTTTGCTACAAGCTTTTCAGCTTCAAGCTTTACAGCTGCAGCATCCATGTTTGGCTTGCTTTTTTTCAACAACAAGGTAGCTATAATAAGATCGGACATACCAAAATTACTAAAAAATGAACTTGAAGAAGATCTTTCCCCAGAACCAGAAGTAGGTGGAGCAGATGTTGGGAAATCCATACGCATCTGAGCTTTTTTATTTAAAAGCCAGCCTTTGTCCATTCCGATACGAACCCAATCTTGTGAAGATATTTTAATCAAGGAAGTTTTGTTCCCCGTCTCCATGCCTTGCAGCTCCAATAGCGTGGAGTAGTACGATCCTTTGCTGTCTCACAGTGATGGCGGGCCAGGAAGCTCTTCTGGTTCGAAGGTTGATCGCGTTTGATGCTGAGAGTCTTTTCACCCCTTGCTTTAGCACTGGAGCCTCCGTGGCCAAAGTTAACCTTTTTGACATTGCCAGATTTAGGGTCTTTAACGTAAACCTTAAATTTCTTAACATCACCCTTCATTATCTTGCCAAGTGGCACTTCTTTGCCGTTGTGCTTTGCGGCTTCTTTTTTCATTTCGTATTTTTCTGAATTAAATTCAAGCATAAAGCAACTCCTAAAAAGAAGAACAGTACGGTTTTTTACGCCGTACTGTTCCATACCCCTCTTTGCACTTATTATTATATATTATGAATTGTTATTATTGGGTGAGGGGTTGATATTTGGTGTGTAATCGATCATAAAGCTGACTGTGATATCATAAAAATGTTTTCTCCAAGTAGCAGAGGTAATCCATCGATACTTTGGATCATCATTCTTCTTTTTATCAGCAATAATATCATTGACATCCTTCCCTGTCTCCTCGAACTCTTTTATGAGTGCAGCGGTGACTGGTTGTGTTTGAACATTCTGTGGAGCATCCTTGCGCACAACGAGAACTCGATCATTCTCTGGACGGTTCGTAATGTCAATATCTGTAACCTTTATCTTAGTGAGTGGGAATACTTCAGGAATGTTTTCTCCAAAAACAAGATTTCTTACTTGCAAACGGAATTCATCGTTAAGAGTTGCTTCTACAACTCTAGAAAGATCTATTCTCCATGATTCAAAGTAAGATATGTCTTCTTGTGTTGGTTCTTCTGCATTAGCAAGATAATGTAATACTTCTTTGCTGCTTTCAAGATTGTCTGCATCAAACTGAAACTGAGTATTCCATGGCTTTGAGGAGCGCATCTTGCCGTCCTTGATATAGAAGTCAACATTGACTGCATCTCTAGAGAAATCAGGGTGTAACATCTCTTTTAAGAGTTCGTCTGCAACTAATTGCTTCATTGTTTCCGAAAAAAACTTATTAACATCTATTGGAGTACTGTTCATGTTTTACCTTAAAAGTATTGACTTTATAAATTTTTGCGGTTATAAAAACTTAAATCTGACGTTTTTTAGAGACGGCAAGCCATTACCTCTCTGTGTATTTTTCGGACCAAACGGTACTGGAAAGAGCACTATACTTAGTGGAATACGAATGATTTCTAATCCATATCAGTTTTTTGGAAGAGAAAACGACTTGTACTTTAGAAAGATGGTGTATCACGAAGACTACGATCCAACGTACTCTGGTTTTATGAAAAGTACTCGTGCACTCAAGTTAAGTGGAACATTCGTTGATTCTGATGGAAAAGAATATAATATACTATTAGATAGCAATGGAATAGTAAGTTCTGATTTGCCACGTTATAATTCTGATCAAGAAGGATGGAGTGTTTTCACTGACGCTGATCACCCTATGAATATGAATAAGTTTCAATTAAGAAAAGAAGCAAGTGGAAAGTTTTTAGAAATAGCGTCTTATATTTACGGATTACCTCTCACTCTTTTAAAAGAGATAACAACGTATGACTTTGATGACTCAGCGACATTCTATCAAGATCTTATAATTCAAAAGAACGAAGTCAAAGTTCACTTCAAGAGAATGAGTGACGGAGAAAAGAAAATTGCAACATTACTACGACACATTTGTAATGAGTCAGTAATGAATCCAAGTAATATCTACTTGATAGATAATGCAGAAATGCATATTTACTTTAAGAGACATCCTGGACTTGTAAAGAGACTTATGTCAGTTTTTCCTGATAAACAATTCATAACCACTTCTCATAGTGCTACTTTTATTGAAGCAGTTGAAAAGCATGTTGGATTACATGGTCTCATAGATCTTGAGAAGATACATGGGTTTGATCTCGTTAAATATGATGATTAGTTTTGACCACTGGACGCGAAGCGTTCTGTGCCGAACCGCTTTAGCGGTGAGGACTAATCAAAAGTGCAAGTGGTACTTTTGGATTCTCATGTTCGCTCGCACGGCTCGCTCCATGAGTCGATGTTCTTCCTACGTAAGAACATCGAGGCTCGTTCTCCCTCTTATGGTTTGTTTTCCGTTTCTTTTCTCCGAGGTGCTGGGTGAAGTAGTGAATTCCCCAGCGCGGTCGCCACTTTATATTAATTCTGAAACTCTTTCATATAAAGGACACACTCCCATTTGTTTTCAGAATCCGTTTCTTTATGTTTATTAATAGTATATTGTGTAGTTAAAATAATTTTGAAAAATTTGCAAATAACGGATATTTGCCAGCAAACATTACAGTGTTTATTTTCCGCTGTCCAATAGTTGAGCCAGTTCCGATTCTATCTTGACGACTCTTCCACCGCGCTTGGTTGCGCGCTACCAAAGCAGTTTGGGACTAAATACCGCTGGCCGATTGTGCTCTGTGCCATAGCTAACGTATTCAATTATTATAGACATCCTGTAAGACATCTATAAATTGTATATCGGTCAGAAAGAGAAAAAACGTTTTATTAGTAAATACGAACATGAGTCTTTCTCTATATCCAAACGTCGTTAATAAGAATTTATTTGTCAGCAATACAGCGCCATCGTATGCTGTTCCTGGCGATCAATGGTTTAATACAAATACAGGTTTACTCTTAATGTTTATAAGAGATGACGCTGGGGTAGGATACTGGGTCGAGACAGGTGTCTCTATTACTGGAGGCTCTTAACTTATGTTTAATTTTCCAGACCCATCAAAGGAAACTCAATTTACTTTGGGAACTCGAACTTGGAACTGGAACGGTTCCTATTGGGAAATAGTAAAGCAAACGGTTGTCTCAAATGGAATTTCATACTTCCAGCAAGACGATGCTCCAGCAACTGCCAAACTTGGAGACAGGTGGCTTAATACTCAAAATCTTACGGAATATGTATACGTTCAAATTGCAGCAGATCCAGATGCTTATCAGTGGCTTGATTTAATCGGTGACTATCCAGGCGATAGTTTATTAGGAGAATAAATGGCAACAGTTAAACCACTTGGCTTCCCAAGAAATCCAATAAACGGACAGCAATATACGTTTAATGGTAAAAAGTGGATTTATAATTCCAATGTTCCTGGCTGGGAAGGATTACAAGTTACTGACGTTAGAACTATCAAAAAAGATACAAGCACAACGCAAGTAATATTTGGTAATGATGATTCTGTTGGTAGTACTTCTTTTGCATTAGGTGATAACCTAACAATGAATGCTACTACAAAGACTATATCAGTCTCTGGTGGTGCTGGCAGTGGATTGAATGCTGATCTTTTGCAATCAGTAAATGGTCAACGGTTTTTAGAAAATCTTAAGTCTGGAATTATTTACGGAGGCACATTATCTGTCAATAGTTTAGATAGTGCAAAGTTTGATATTGCAGCTGGTTCTGGAATAATTGTCACAACAACTGGTGGTGGCAGTGGAAGTACATCCAATCCGACAACAACCGTCAGTACAGTTACTTGGCCTGTACAATCTTCCATCACAATAACAAACATTGGTTCATTTGATACAACTTGGATTTATGTTGACAGCAATGGAAGTATACAACAAAAGAATGGTGCTTTTACTGATTCGAATTACAGACAGTATATTATTCTTGGAGCACTTGTACATCCTAATCGTACAAACATAGCATTCGTTTCTAATTTACCTACTGTTGTTTACAATACTCTTAATCAGTATGATGACTTTATTAGAAAGCTTGGCCCAGCAAAACTCTCAGGGCATAGAATATCTGCAAATGGTGGTAACTTATTTTTAGATCGTAGCTCTGGAGTTTCTTATATATTTGGAGGAAATTACACAACAAATTCTTCTGTTCCAAATACCGTTTCTGATGCCGGAGCAAATGCTTCAACTATCTATAGATTTTACTCTAATGGGTCGGGTGGCTTTTTAGTTAATGTAAATTCAGCAGTTAATCCCAACTCATATGATAACGACTCTGGAGTTCTTCAGGCCGTTGGTTCGTCAGAATGGACTATTCAAAGAGTATTTTATTTTCCTGGGAAGTCTAATGTCTTAGCCGTATATTACGGCACTCAGAAATACGGTTCTATTTCTGAAGCTACCAGTGGGATAGCTACTGAAGTTTTTACAGAATCAAATGACACAAAAGATAAGGCGATATTTTGTGGATGGATGATAGTTCGCGGTAGTGGCACTCAGCTGAATAACAGTTCAGATGCAAAATTTGTACAAGGTAGTGTATTTAGAGAAATTATTTCCGGCACTGGTGGTGGAGGTTCAATCTCATACATATCAGAACTTCTTGATGTTCAAACAAGTGCTCCTTCTGTTGGACAAGCTTTGATATGGGACGGTTACAACTGGGTAAACCAAAAAGCAATTACTTATATTTCAGAATTAGATGATGTCGAAACTTCATCTCCATCAAATGGTCAATTTTTAGTTTGGAATGGATCAAACTGGATCAATCAGACTCTTACTGGAAAAGTTTCTTATGTTTCTTCGCCAACTGCTCCAAGCACAACTTTGTATAACGCAGGAGACAGGTGGTATAATACAAGCACGGGCATAGAATATACGCTCATCAATGATGGCGATGACATGTTCTGGGGCAATATTTATTTAAGCCCAAATGAAGATTATATTATGACCGAGTTGACTCGGTTTATGGTCTATGTTAGTTCCAGCTCCACTCCTAGCACAACTATTTACAAGGCTGGTGACAAATGGTTTAATACTTCTACTGGTGTTGAATATACACTTGTTGATGATGGTAGTGATAAACAATGGGTTAATTTAAATACAAATTTTATTGCACACGTTCACCCCATTTACGAGATTACGTTTCCAACAGCAACTGTTTCCGCTTCAACTTATACTGTTCAAGATACAGACTATTACATTGGCGTAAATTATTCTGGGATAGTTACAATTACTCTGCCTTCTGGATCTGCAGGTAAAATATTTGTTGTAAAAGACGAGTCTGGCAATGCAAGTAATCCTAGTAATTATATCATGATTCAGGGAACTGGTGGAGATCTTGTTGACGGTAGTGCCTACACCATGATAGATACAAACTATGGATCATTAACTTTTATTTATAGGAATGGATGGAGAGCCATATAATTTTCTTAGATATTAATTTATTTTTTTACAGAAATGCTGTTGTATCTTTTTTGTCAATTAATAAAATCGCTTAGCTTTAAACGAATAAAATAGGAATATTTCCTAATATTTAATAAATATCTGTATGCCAACGATTAATTTTCCAACATCTCCTTATAATGGACAGATTTATTCCTATAATGGCAGAACTTGGTATTGGAACGGGTATGCTTGGGATGTGTCTACGAGTACTTCTGGAGGTGGAGGCGGAACCGCAATCCAGTATCTTGATCAGCTTGAAGACGTAGGAATCATCGATCCATACGTAGGACAAGCACTTGTATATAATGGAACCGAATGGGTAAACGATTATATTGATATTCCTAATTCAGTTTGGGAAAATTCTTCCGCAACCACTGCAACAGATATTAATGGAGTTCCTGCAGGAACATCGCTAGTAGGTTTGACCCCTATTGAAGTTTTAGAAGAAATGTTATATGCATATCAGCCCGTAGTATTAAGTGCTTTTTCAATTGGTTTATCTTCAACTTTTGAAATTGGCGATACTGCTGGTGGAGGTTCTGCAACGGCAACTTGGTCTGCAACAAATAGTTCAAATATCGTGACAAATGGAATGGGTATAACTTATTCTGGAGTTGCAGCAGGAACTCTTGTAACTAGTCAGCCATATTCTGCTGGATCTGGTTTGTCAATTGCTCATTCATCGTATTCCACTTCTACTGTTGGCGGCACTTTGACTTTTACTTTGAGCGCAGATCAGGAAGAGGGAGCAAACGCCACCAGAACTACTTCATCTAGATGGTGGAGTAGAATGCATTACGGAAAATCAACAAATGCTTCACTTACTACATTTATGGGAGGAACTCTTTCTGGAGGAAGTAATTCATTAATATCAAGCTCTTCTTTTCCAGCTTCTTCTCTAAGTCTCAGCGCAGTAAACGGTTACATATATATATTTGTTCATAACGATTATTCTATAGCATCATTTGCTATAGGAGCAACAGACGTAAGTAGCACATTCTCAATGGTGGGAACCCAAAGTATAACAAATGCTTATAGTGCAACGGCAACTTATAAAGTTTATAGGTCAACAAATCAACTAAATGGAGATTTTACGCTAAGCGTATCATAAAATATGCCAATTTCAGGAACAGTAACAGTATCTGGAATAGTAGCTCCAACATCCACAGGAGACACTTATCCTGTTACCGATCCAAAATATGGATTAGGAGGAATTAGAACTATCTCTGGTGGCTCTGGAGATGAATTAACAGACATACCTTCTGCTCGTAGAGAAGAAGGTATGATAGTGTATATTACGGGAACAAGTAACTATTATAAACTTGTTGGCGGTACGGCTGACATAAACTGGACAGAGTTTTTTCTTCTCTCAGATATTGATGGAGGAACTTATGCCTAAACTCAATATTAAAATAAACATACCTTTATAGACAGGCTCAATTATGGCAACTAATCCCACTATTCAACTTAAGAGAAAAACAGGCGGCTCTGGAGCTCCTGCTTCACTGTCAGCTGGAGAGCCAGCGTTTAATACAACTCAGAACTTTTTATATGTAGGTAATGGTTCAGCAGTTAAGTGGG
>Ga0247840_10002469_pt1 | contig 32903 bp, 21 predicted proteins | sample LaCruzMarch2015__FD_192404 | JGI IMG/M metagenome (GOLD analysis project Ga0247840, IMG submission 192404) | Freshwater microbial communities from meromictic Lake La Cruz, Castile-La Mancha, Spain - LaCruzMarch2015_17m | ecosystem: Environmental > Aquatic > Freshwater > Lake | place: Spain...
CCCCATATTTTCGCTGAACACTGCAAAGATTTTCTCTGTTGTCAGGTTGCAAATCTCTGCCAATTCAGGGACGGCGCCATACAATTCTCCGGGAGAGAATGCCGGAATCACAGCCCCGGTGCGGTAATCCAGACGGGAGGCAATGGTGCCGCCAGTGCCAATGAGCTTAACAGCAGGCAGGCCCGGAGTAAAAGGAAACTCTTTCTCAGGAATTTTATAGATGGCTTTTTTATAGCCTGTCTCTTTCATGTCGGTCACGGTACGAATGTCGATTCCGACATTGTATCCTGTGGGTATTTTTAAGACGATGTGTTGGTCATCGTCATTCTCGGCACGCGGCAATACCGTTCCGGTGAACTTACCGCGTTTGGTTTCAATAATGGCTTGTCCCCATACCCGAACCTGGTATTTTTTCAGGATTTCGAGAGCAGCTCCTTTATAGCCTTGGAAGAAATCTTCAGTCATGTGCAGTAGTTTTATTTATCGACGTGGGAGCTAAGTTCAGTAAGCGACATATTTCCGACAGCCAGTGGGTAGAGTTGACCCATGATCCAGTTTGTCTCAGCTTCAATACTTTCAGTGAATTTGATGGCGGCATATTTGTTCCTCAGGAAAGGAATATTGGAAACGATTTCATCTTTGCCAATGCGTCGAAAACGGATGTTGACCATCACAGAATCGAAGTCCATTTTCGGGTATTCATAAATGACGTGTAACATCTTTTTGGCCACCTCCGGATCGAGTCCTTTGTCGGTCAGAAATTTCAACATATCAAAAACAAGCCCGTAATGAAACTCAAAGCCGGGTTTGAAATGGCCTTCAACAAATTTGAGTTTATGCGCAAACAAGGTGGCTGCCAAGATGGGGTTTACGCCAAGTTCTGTAACAATACGATAGATCTCGGGATACAGATTTTTCTTAAAGATATAGGTATAGGTATCTTCCGGCACAGCCCATTCTCTGAGCTGGATGATGCGGTTCATCACATCTTCAGGCAATTCCAGTCCGAGGGTGTCGATCAGGCTATCTTCGAGCGGAATGGGGGGTGAGTCTGTATCCGGATACATGCGATCCGCCCCGGGCAATACCCTTTCAAAAATTGTAGTGCCATCAATAAACGACTTGCGTGTTTCATTGGGCACCCCTTTGAAGGCCATGATGCAACGTTCTTCGATGGTCTCAAGGGCAGTAGGCATATCTTCGTCCTCACTCCAGATCACGATCTGTGCATCTTCCGGACCGGCATTGAGGGTTTCCCGGATGGTAGTCCAGTCTTTTGCTGTGATCACGGGCTCGAATTCCTCAGAATGGGCCATATTCGGGCGTTCCAGGCAGGCGATGACTTTGAGGCGTTCTTCGATTTCATCAGCAAACATTTTTGTAGGCTGGGTGAAATGCGACAATATCCCTTTAAAACCGGGGAGGTTGATCGCGATTAGCTGATGACGCTTCTTTTTGGCATAGATAATGGGAGGGAAAGTAAAGCTGAAGGAATGAAAATGCAGATTAGCTGTGGTCATTTTCCACTTGCTGAAGTCAGGATAGATCGTTCCCAATTTCTCGCGTATTTTCAACAAAGCCCATTGTCTGAAACATTCGTTATGTGTCAGTTCCGGAATCCAGCGGGTATGTGCTACGCCCTTAATTTCGACACGGGTGCCGCCTTTACAGCTCACGTTGACATCCTGGCGTCCGGCACCGATGCCGGTGCGCACAAGGCCAGTACTTCTACCAAGGAAACGAATGTAATCGCAGGCTTCTTTCACTTCGTCAGGGTTGACCATATCGGGATAGGTCACCGTTTCGATCAGGGGCATGCCGAGTCTGTCTGTTTTGTAGATCCTGACGTGGCCGATGTCTGAGATTTCCCGGCAGGAATCCTCCTCAAGGCTGAGCTGTATGAGGCGGATCATTTTATTTTTCAAAGGGATCTCACCTTCAACGCCGATGATGGCCGTACGCTGGAAACCGGTCGGAATGCTGCCATCCAGATATTGTTTGCGGGTGATGTGCACTTCACCAACAATGTTGAGTTTTGAAAGTATGGAGATCCTGATGGCGATATTCAGGGCTTCATGGTTGATGTGAAATGGGGGTGTATCGTCAACTTCATAAGTACAGGTGGTCTCATTTTTTATCCTGTAGATAATCTGTTTACGGGTTTTAAACTCCATGAGGGCAGTGCCATCATACTCCCCTAACTCGCTGAGGGTCGGGCGCATGTGACGAATCACTTCCGCATCATAGACCTCACTGGCATTGTAAACGCCGGCGGGGCAATGACAAAACAGCTTTTCCCGGGTGAGCAATTGCTGGTGGACTTCCAGACCTGACATAAAACCGATGCTGTCGTAGGTTTTCTGGTTTGCCTCCTGTCGGGGAACCCATCCCACGAGCTTACGGGTCTGGGCATAATTGCTCTTGGGGTCGAATTTCTTCTTCATATAGCAGATTGAGCTTTGTTAAGAGAGGAACAAAGGTAGTAAATTAAAGAAAAGGACAATGATTTCCTGCAGGTCTGAGTCCTGAAATGACAAAAAAAAAGCCATCCCGGGGGATGGCTTTTTTCTATTCAAAACAATGCGATATTATTTCTCGACAGCGACTTTGCGGGTATAGTCACGGCCATCAACATTCAGGTGCAGGTAATACATTCCGGCAGGAAGATTTTGTGCATCGAGGGTGATGGAATTTTTACCGGCGCCAAGGAGGCCATAGTTTTCAGAATAAACGGTTTGTCCGATCATGTTCACAAGTTTCACATCCACTGCGGAAGTCTGGTTGAGGTTCAGATCAACAGTTGTTGTGGTGCTGAAAGGGTTAGGATAAACAGCAATTGCATTTTCCTGGAGAACAGGATTGTCAATACCAACAGCGGTAGTAACATTGATATCATCAAGGAAAAGGTTGTTGCCATATTTATTGACAGAAGTAAAGCGGATAAAGACAGAAGTCTCACCTGCGAATTGGGTCAGGTCAACATTGTCCCAGGCCCACTGGGTAGCACTAGGTGCCCAGTTGCCGGTACTGTTAGGTCCGGTTGCAAGAGCAACACCACTTTTGTTGTAGATAACAGTCCAGGTGGCACCACAATTAACAGAAACTTCAACTTTTAAACCATCAGCCTCGCCTGCATAAGAGCAATAAGCATGGTTAAAGGTCAGGGCAGCTGCAGAAATTGCAGACAGATCAACAGCAGGAATGTGGAGGTAATCCAGCTGATTGACTGTAGTATAATTGTACAAATTGATAAAGGTGCAGGAGTTACTCTGACCAAATCCACCATAACCTTCTAATTTTTGCCAGGTTTGTCCATCATCAGGATTTACGATAAACCAATCCGGTGAAGGGAAAGTAGTTCCCTGGAAGTCTTCAGTTAAAGGAACAGTAGCAACAGAACCGGAATAGGTAAAGGCTTTGTTCTTGGCATTGTTGTTAGGATAATACTCAGAAATACCATTTGGATAAGAAACCCAAATGTTGACGCGGTGTGATCCACCGGTCAGGCTAGTGATATCAGGGAGGGTAACAGCAGCAGTAGCACCTGCGGCCAGGCTACCTGTCCAGGCTTGTGTGGTAATGGCACCATTGTCGATCTGACAATTGATTGTTGCAGAAGTAAGTACCGTAGCTTTTACGTTTTTCAGGGTGCAAGTCAGGGCAATTGGAAGGCTGCATGACAGAGCAGGTACAGTAATCGCAGTAATTGAAGCATCCAGAGTTACATCTCCGCTTAAGGTAATCGGCTCACTGAGGACACCTTGTTTGATGTTCTTTGTGAGGGTATCCTGAACGAAAGCAACAACTTCGAGTTGGCGAAGGTCATAATACCAGTTTGGAATAGCCTCAGCAAATGTCAGGGTATCAACATCACCGGCAGCCCATGAATTTGAAAGCAAGCTTCCATAAGCATTGGGATACATTTTTTTCATGACTTCATAGAAATCCTTTTCTCCGTTGTTTCCGGGAGCAGTAACGAAATTGATCACTTTTTCAACAAGGGCAACATGGGCTACGAGTGGGCCTGTGATGGCAGTATCGGCGGTAATGATGCAAGTGATGAAAACAGAGTCCATGGCAGCATTGATGGTATGTGTCAGACTCATTGTAAAAGGAGAATAGACTGCAGCTTCATCATCAATCATGGTTTGGGTGAACACAGAAGGGCTGTCTTGCCAAACATCGCCATCGAGCACTGCTTCAGGAGCACCTGATGGGTTGTAATAGGCTGTTCTTACCTGAACATCAACAGGATTCTGGAAATACATGGGGTCGTAACCCGGCCACCATACCTGGTATTTAATCGGGATAATTTTGGGAACATTGGTTCCAAGGTGCAGCAATGCATTGAAGTCAGGATTAAAATCTGCACAATAAGAGCAGGAAGCCTGGGTGAACTCCTCAATGATAGCAACTCTCTGCGACCGTGTCTGAGCCATCGCGAAAGTTACCAGGAGCATCAATGTGAAAAGGGTAAAAATTTTCTTCATCATGTTTTGGTTTTTTGATTTTTTGGGTTGGATGTTACAAAATTAACATAGAATTAACTATGCCGTAAGTATGGCTTTAGTTTAGAATAATTCTAAATAGCATGGCGGGATTACGGACCTGAAGTCCACCTTATTTGAAGAAAATGGCAGGAGGAGCCTTAATCGTTCAGTTTCAAAACCGCTAAGAAGGCAGATTGGGGAACTTCCACATTGCCAACCTGGCGCATGCGTTTCTTTCCTTTCTTCTGTTTTTCGAGGAGTTTCCGTTTCCGGGTGATATCACCACCATAACACTTGGAGGTCACATCCTTGCGGTAAGCCTTGATCGTTTCACGTGCAATGATCTTTGCCCCGATACTGGCCTGGATTGCGATGTCGAATTGCTGCCTGGGGATCAGTTGTCTCAATTTCTCGCAGATTTTCTTGCCGAATTCAAAGGAATGGTCGCGGTGGATGAGGGCAGAGAGCGCATCAACAGGTTCACTATTCAGGAGGATGTCCATTTTTACCAGTTTAGACTCCTGGTATTCATAGGGATGGTAATCGAAAGAGGCATATCCACGGGAAACCGTTTTCAGTTTGTCGTAAAAGTCAAACACGATTTCGGCCAAAGGCATCTCGAAGGAAAGTTCTACCCTATCCGTAGTCAGGTAGACCTGGTTTTTAATGATTCCTCTTTTGTCGATACACAAAGAAAGAATGGGGCCAATGTATTCAGATTTGGTGATAACCTGGGCGAGGATGTAGGGTTCCTCTATCTTTGCGATCTGAGTAACTTCAGGCATCTCAGAAGGGTTGTTGAGAATCTTCATCACCCCTTTGGTATCATAGATATGGTAGGAAACGTTGGGGACTGTGGTGATCACAGTCATGTTGAACTCCCGCTCCAGTCTTTCCTGGATAATCTCCATGTGCAACATGCCGAGGAATCCGCAACGAAAGCCAAAACCAAGGGCAGCAGAGGATTCAGGTTCGAAAACAAGGGAGGCATCGTTGAGCTGGAGTTTTTCCATAGAAGCCCGCAATTCCTCAAACTCATCTGTATCAACAGGGTAAATCCCGGCAAATACCATGGGTTTCACATCTTCAAAGCCCTGGATGATGTCGAGGCAGGGATTGCTGACATGTGTAATGGTATCCCCAACCTTTACCTCCTTGGCATCTTTTATACCGGAAATGATATAGCCCACATTACCGGCCTCAATCATATCTCTGGGTTCGCGTTCCATTTTCAGGATCCCGACTTCATCGGCAAGGTATTCCCATCCTGTGTTGACAAATTTCACTTTGTCGCCTTTGCGCAGTTTCCCGTTAAAAACCCGGAAATAGGCAATGATACCACGGAATGGATTATAATGCGAATCAAAGATCAGCGCTTGCAAAGGCTTGTCAACGTCGCCGCTGGGAGCCGGAATTCTATCCACAATGGCTTCCAGAATTTTATCGACGCCATAACCGGATTTTCCGCTGGCATGGATAATTTCGTCGCGATTACAACCGGTCAGGTCTACAATCTGGTCGCTGACCTCCTCAGGCATAGCTGAAGGAAGATCCATCTTATTCAGGACAGGGATGATGACAAGGTCGTGGTCGAGCGCCAGGTAAAGATTCGAAATCGTCTGGGCTTCAATACCTTGAGACGCGTCAACAATCAGCAGGGCACCATCACAGGACGCAATCGAGCGGCTGACCTCATAAGAGAAGTCCACGTGGCCGGGTGTGTCGATCAGGTTGAGGATATAATGCTGGCCTTCATGCTCATACTTCATCTGGATGGCATGCGACTTGATCGTGATGCCACGTTCGCGTTCGAGATCCATATCGTCGAGCAACTGGGCCTGCATATCACGCAATGCAACAGTTTCAGTAAATTCCAGCAAGCGGTCGGCCAGGGTGCTTTTGCCGTGGTCGATATGGGCAATAATACAAAAATTCCGGATATTTTTCATGGGGCGCAAAGGTACAAAAGAAAACCTTAACATTTTTCATTCCTCCTCATGCAACCCTCGCTGCTTTTCCCTGTCTAAAAACTACATAAGCCCGTACTGGAGGATTGAAATATTCATTGAAACTTTCAGGAGGAATTATATGTTTTGTATATTTGACAGATTTATACGACCACAAACAATCCCATGAAAAGACATATTATTCATTTCCAGATTATTGCGCTCTTTTTGTTACTTCCATTGGCGAAAATAAGCCATGGTCAACAAAGCTCACCGGCCATAAAACCTGATCCAAGGCTTTATGATTGTATGGAAAAATCCTACATCGACGGACTGAAATCCAAGCCGAAACTGTTGCTTTATTACAACTTTTTCCTCGACAACAGCTATTATGTTGCAGATGCGCCTGATAAAAAGGTAAATGGCATCGAGATTTCTACTGTCAGCTTAAGAAACCCTGACGCTTCCGGGAAGTTATCCTTATTCAGCGAAGATTTCAGCAACATCAAAGCGGGAAGCTTTAACCCTTTGAAGTATGATTTTCATACCCAACCCAATCTTTTCACCAATTACATCCTGGGCAAATCAGGAAAAGTCCTTGTCTTTTATTCAGAGAAGGTTTTTACCGAGAAATTCAACAACTATCTGAAATCCATAAACTTTGAGACAGCAAAATAACACCATGAAAAGATATATACTACTTTTCCTATTCTTTATGTCTTTGAGTGCTGCGTACTCTCAGTCATATGTAATCAGCAATTACAACGGGCAGACAGTCACCACCTGCACCGGCAATGTTTATGACCCGGGCGGACTGAGCGGAGGCTACGGAAACAGCCAGAACAACACCATGACGATCTGTTCAGGAAACACCCTGAATACGCACGTCAAACTGTATTTCTGGTCATTCAACATTCATTCCTCTGATACCTTGTATATCTATGACGGAACAACAACAGCCGCCCCCCTCCTGGGAGCCTACAATGCCGGCAATACCTTGTTTCTGTTTCCGGTATATGCTACTGCTGCCAACCCATCAGGTTGTCTGACACTGAAATTCACCTCGGATGCTGCCTTCACCGATGGTGGTTTTGATGCAGAGATCAGTTGTGTTACTGCATGTCAGAAAGTAATTTCTGCCTGCGACAGTGCCGCTATGTCCAATTGGATGGCCGACAGCAACAACATCGACATTTGCCTTGGCGACACCATCACCTTTGTCGGTACAGGTGTATTCCCCCAAAATGGTCTTATTTACCCCCAAAGCAATGCCACCTGTGCATTCCAGTGGGATTTTGGCGACGGCACTACTGCCATCGGCCAAACGGTGCAACACTACTACAGCAACATGCGTGGTTACAATGTCGAATTGAGAGTTGTGGATGATCATGGTTGTATCTCCATGAATTCACTGGGCACCCGTGTCAGAATCTCAAATGACCCCATCGGGCACGTCGGGAGTTTGCCGGATATCTGTTCCAATTCGGAATTGAGCGTTTCTGTCGGATATTCTTACAACAACAGCATCTCGGTTACCATCCCCTCCTTCTATCAGCAGGCCAGTCTTGCCTATGATAGTGCCACTTTCATCCCTGACGGCGGTGCACTTGGCGGACAGTGTTACAATACAAATGTGACCTTTGGCGTCTTTCAGCCGGGTCAAACTGTTACCAATGCCAACGACATTGTCTCCGTGGTTGTCAACATGGAGCACTCCTTTATTGGTGACCTTGAAATGAAACTGATTTGTCCCAATGGACAACAAACCATATTAAAAACCTATGTTCAATCCGGTGGAGCCTACCTTGGTGAGCCCATGGGACAGAACAACCACTATGCCTTCGATTGTGCAGCACCTCCTGCCTGTGTTACTGACCCACTTTCCAATCCCGCAGGTACAGGCTGGACCTACTCCTGGACGATGCTGAACCCTACCTGGGGTACCATGCAAAACTATGCCGGCGCAGGAAATACCCTGACGCCTCCCTATACTCCCTGTTCGATGTTAGACAGTGGCAGTTACCAACCCGACAATTCATTTGCCAGCATGATTGGCTGCCCGCTCAACGGAACCTGGAACCTTCAGGTTTGCGATTACTGGGGCATCGACAATGGCTGGGTATTCTGGTGGCAGCTCAACCTGGATGCTTCTATCCTTCCTGTGAACTGGGGCTACAGTGTGCCAATCGACACAGTCATGTGGAGTGGCCCGTATATCACGGAAAACAATGGAAAAAATATCGTTATCACACCCGACGTTGGCGGTGTATTCAACTACCAGGTGTTTGTTACTGATGATTTTGGATGTACGTATGACACCATCATCCCCCTAACCGTTATTGCAACACCCAAACCCAACCTAGGGCCTGATTCAAGTATGTGTGAAGGAACACCATATACTATTACAGCGCCAAACTATCCGGGTAGTTCCTATTATTGGCTCCCCTACGGAGAAACAACCCAATCAATCACACCAACAAAGAGCGGGAAGTATATTGCGATTATTCAGACCGGCAACGGGAATGTACAATGTATTGGCTATGACACCATTAATGTTGGCTTCGCGCAGAAGCCCCTGATCAGCTTTATGCCGGATGTTATGGATGGCTGTGAACCCATAGTGGTTAATTTCAAAAATGTCTCAAGCCCGCAACCGGCGCAATATCTCTGGAATTTCGGTGATGGCGACACTTCGTCCATCAAAAATCCAACACATACTTATTCCATTCCCGGCACCTACAACATCAGCCTGGATGTAAGCACGGGTTCGGGTTGTGCCGATTCCTATACCATTAATAACCTGATCAAAGTTTATGCACAACCTGTTGCCAGTTTCCAAATGAGCAACAATACAGTTGTGATTACAGATGCCACAGTTGAATTCCTCAACACGACGACAGATGCAACGACCTACAGCTGGGACTTTGGCGATGGCACTACATCTGCTGACGAAAGCCCATCGCATACATACTCCGACAAAGGATTCTTTCCTATTACGATGATTGCTTCCACAGAGTATGGTTGTGTTGACACAGTGAAAAACCTCGTCACCGTGGTGGATGAGGAAATTATCACACCCAACATCATCACCCCCAACGGTGACGGCAAAAATGATTATTTCGTGATCAAAAACCTCGAATCCTCACTGGCCAATGAATTGGTTATTTATGACAGATGGGGTAAAAAGATTTTTGACAAATCGGATTATAAAAACGACTGGAATGGCGAAGGGCATCCTGATGGTACTTATTACTGGATCCTCAGAACAAAGGGCCAAATGCAGTCAGTTTCCACCAAAGGCACCCTCAATATCCTGGGAAGCGGAAAATAACACCGCTACAGCCATACTATACCTCCGATTTTACGGTTAATAAAATTATGAGTGTTATTTGAAATCTTTTCAAATAACACTCATAATAGTATTAACTTTGCACGTTTTTAACACACTTTTAAGTAACTATTTACTAATTAGGCATTTACACTATGGAAAAGATTAAATTAGGCATTATGGGCTTCGGCGATATGGGTCGCACCCTATACCGTCAGTGCCTGGAGGATGACCGCATTGAAGTGGTTGCCATCAGTGACATTGGAAGGCCGGAAGTATTGCATTATCTCCTGGAGTCACATGCAAAAACCGATCTCGGCGTTAAACTTGAAGGGAAATACCTTGTTTCTAACAATGGTAAAGCCCGCTTCATCAATGCTATCACCCCGGCCAATGTGCCATGGGATGCACTTGGTGCCGACATTGTTGTTGATGCAACCGGAAAATACCGTTCCCGTAAAGAACTCGAAGAACACCTCGAATCTGGTGCAAAACGAGTTATTCTCAGCTTCTTACCTGTCGACGAAATCGATCGCATCGTGGTCATGGGCGTGAACGACAACAGCATCCGCACCACCGACAAGCTCGTATCTCCCGGCTCTGCCACCACGAATGCTACGGCACTCATGCTGAAATTGCTGGATGAGGCTTTTGGTGTTGACTATGCAACCCTTACCGCCATCCACGAATATACTGCAGATCAACCTTTGAGAGATACTGCCGGAAAGAACTTCCGCCGCAGCCGTTCTGCTGCGCAGAATATCATCCCAAACGTCTCCCCCACCCCTGAATGGCTGCATTATGTGCTGCCGGAATTCAAAGGCAGGGTAGAAGGCACTGCCCTGAACGTTCCTGTTCCTGCAGGCACCCTCCTCGACCTCAACACCTTCCTGATCAAAGAAGGCGTTACTGTTGAAGACATCCACAATGCTGTCAGAGCAATGGCTGCAAAAATTCCACACATCCTGAAATTTGAAGAAGAGCCTATTGTTTCTTCTGATGTGATCGGGGATACCCATTCTGTTGTTTATGACAAAGAAGCCACCATGCGTTCTTCCGGTCAAATGGCAAAAACAATGATCTGGTATCATGTTGCTGCCAGCTTGTCTGCCAGGATCAAGGAGCTCATCTTAGCGTATCACGAAATTGATTTAAAAGGAGGTTCAAAATGAAAGTAGCAATCAATGGTTTCGGCAGGATCGGACGCTCTGTTTTCCGCATCCTTAACAGCCGTGAAGATATCGACGTCGTTGCCATCAACGACTTATTTGACAATGCAGTACTGGCCTACCTGCTGAAACATGACACTGTCATGGCAGGCTTTGGTCAGGATATCCGCCTCGAAGGTGACTATCTCATCACGCCTTACGAAAAAGTAAAGATGCTGGCCTGCAAAAACCCCCTCGACCTACCCTGGAAAGAACTGGGCGTGGACGTCGTGGTTGAAGCAACCGGGATTTTCCGCTCAAGGGAGAAACTCATGCCACATATCGAAGCAGGTGCCAAAAGGGTAATCCTCACAGTTCCGGCAAAAGACGAAATTGACTATACTGTGGTGATGGGCGTCAATGATGCCGGCCTGAATCCTTCTCACAGAATCATTTCTAACGCCAGCTGTACCACCAACTGCCTTGCTCCTATCGCGAAGGTGCTGAATGATAGCTTTGGTATCGTGGAAGGTCTGATGACCACAACCCATGCTTACACCAACGACCAACGCCTGGCTGATGTGCCCCACGTTGACTGGAGACGTGGTCGTGCTGCTGCTGAAAACATCATCCCGACAACCACTGGCGCTGCCCGTGCTGTAGGGAAAGTAATCCCTGAACTCAAAGGAAAACTCGATGGTACAGCTGCCAGGGTTCCGGTGCCAGATGGTTCTATCGTCGACTTAGTGGTTAAGGTTGGTAAAGATGTCACTGTGGAAGATGTTCACAATGCCATCCGCAATGCAGCCAACACCCCCGCCATGAAAAACATCCTCCTGTTCTCAGACAAACCCATCGTTTCTTCTGATATCGTTGGGAATCCTTATTCCTCTATCTATGACAGCGAATTCACCAGGGTGATCGGAAACCGTATCATCAAAACCCTGAGCTGGTATGACAATGAATGGGGTTATTCTATGCGCGTCGTCGACCTCATCGGAAAACTAGCGACTTTTAAAGACTAAAAACCCTTAATCTTTATCCTCGAGATAAGCCTGCAAAATGCGGGCAATGTATTTCCCGATGATATCGAATTCAAGGTTTACCACACTTCCCGGCTGGAAGTTATGGAAGTTGGTAAGCGTATAAGTATAAGGTATGATGGCGACGGAAAAGAAATTTTTCCCGCTGTCAACAACAGTAAGGCTCGTCCCGTTTACGGTGATCGAGCCTTTTTGTACTGTGATGTTACCTCCTTTGGGATCGAATTCGAAGGTATATTTCCAGCTGCCATCCATCTCCTCAACTTCGGCACAAATGGCAGTCTGGTCAACATGTCCCTGCACCATATGCCCGTCCAGGCGACCATCCATCTTCATACTTCTTTCAATGTTCACTTCGGAACCTTCCTGCCAGGTACTCAAATTGGAACGATCCAAAGTTTCCTGGATGGCTGTAACAGTATATTGATTGAGTTCCGGGAATACGCTGACAACAGTCAGGCAAACCCCGTCATGACAAAGACTCTGGTCAATGTGGAGCTCATTGGCAATGGACGTTTGTAAAGTAAAATGGACATTGCCCTGCTCTCTTTCGATTTTCACAACCCTGGAAAGGGCTTCTACGATTCCGGTAAACATAGTAAATTGAGTTTATGAGTTTATCATTATTTGTTGATGATCGTGACGATGCCTGACAAGGTCCTTTTTCGGAGCCCCTTCAATGTCAGTTCAAAGACATCGCAAACATAGAAATATACACCATCACTGCACAGCTGATGTGAGTTTTTGTCTTTGCCATCCCAGTTGATGTCAGGATCTTCGGTCTGGAAAACCACGATTCCCCAGCGGTTAAAAATTCTGATGTCGATTTTCGGCACTGAATTGTAGGGAAAAGGCTTGAAAACATCATTGTGTGTATCCCCGTTCGGAGTGAATACATTGGGCAAACGATAAGGCGGACAAGAGTCAACTTCAACACAAACAACATTGCTGAAAGCACTTTCATTCCCGATCGTATCAAAAACGGTAATTGCATAGCAACCCGCAATAGACAAGAGATCCTGATGCTGGAAAGTCGTATTTTCTGCACCAAATACAGAGTCTATGACAGTGTAATCCGAGCCGCTTTCAGGCGCATAATAGACATAGTATTTATAGGTATCCGTGGCACAGCTCAGGTTGGGATTGGTCCAGACCAGGAAATTGGAAGACAATTCACAATTGACAGTTACATCGAGGGTTGTAGCACAGGGAGGCACATTGTCTACAGGTTTCCCGCACATGATTTCAGAATAATTGAGGAGCGGATGCGGCAGGCTTGTCGCAGAATATGCGCCAACAGTCTTCACTTTATAACAATAGCTTATCCCATTTACCAGGTTGCTGTCGAGGAATTCTGAACCGACCGCATAGCCAACAGAGTCAAAGTCCAGCGTAAGGAAATTCTGTCTGTAAACAACTGTAGTGTCATTAATCCAGGGAACATCATAAGTCCATTTCAGCAACATCTTCTCATCAGTCGGGTAAAGCATCAGGTAAACAGAAGTGGCGGGATGCGTATACCCGATGAGAAATCTGTTCCCCGGACTATTGTTTACGAGTCCGATTTGATAGGCGATTGTATAGTCTTTTGTATTTATCAGTGAGTCGATGTAGGTTGTGTCGTTAAGCCCATCCAGGGAATCAATCAACACCCAGGAAGAACCTGCAGGAAGGCCTCTGTAAACCAGGTACTTGAATGGTCCTGGCGTTTGTGTAAAGTCCAGTTCCGTTGGTTTTATCCAACGTACCAGTGCTGATCCATCTGTTACATCAGTGTTTCTTATGCTGATGTTGGAGATGATTGGCAGGTCACGTTTCAGGCTGACACAAACTTCTTCAGAAGCGATACTTTCGGCACCATCTTCATAAAAAGCGATAATCATATAACAATAGTCGACACCATGCACCAGGCCACTCCCCTGGTCATCATCAGTAAAGGCGAGGGTATTCAGGTCATTGATGGTTTTTATCTCCAGGTAGCCGGTATAGGCCGGAACGCCGGTTTCACAATAGCCCGGCACATAGCCATAAAATCCATTTCTGCGGTAAATCTTGTAACCGATTGCATTGGCACACGGACTGACATTCCAGTTTAACAGGATGCTGTTCCCAAAAGGAAGTGCTGTCAGGTTTTGCACGGGTGGTCCGATCACTGTCAGGTTCACCAGCTTGATGTCGATGAGGTTCACAGGATAACCATTGTCCTGTGCTTTAAAATAGACAGTATAGGGATAACGCTGGACGTGATTACAAACAGTTTTCCAGTTAAATACGGATTGAACGACACTCTGACCATTCGTTGGCTGCGGGAAGGTCGCATGGTTGGCCGTCATCACAATGGGGCCGCCTGTACCAATTAGGGTGATGGTCTGGTTGTCAATGTCGGTGGCTCTAACCAGGAAATTAATCGTATCTCCGGCAATGACACAAGTATCAGGAATCGGGTCAATCACAGGAGGATGGTTGCTACAGGGAATGATCTTGATTTGCATATCCCGCGTTACATAACCAATGCGCATTCCTTTACGCCACTCCTCGATGAGGATAGCAATGTTGTATTCACCTGTCACTTTGGGATAATTCCAGACGAAATCCCCGGTAATGGCATCGATCGACAAGGCAGAACCCGTATTTCCGACAGTCAGGTTGGGCAGGACATAGCCAGCAATGGGCATTCCGCCACCAGTGCGACAGTCTACCAAACGATAGGAAAGGCTATCACCATCAGGGTCGTAGGCACCCGGGTTGTGGATGTAGGGAAAATTGGTGCAGCCCACGTCGACCGGAGGAAGCAGGAGTTCAGGTGAATTATTTGCAGTAAAGAAGGGATTGATCACCAGTAGGGTTTCAATAAACAAAGGCACATTTACTGAATTGGGGATGTTCAGGATGCCGTCATTTCTGTTGGGGTCTTCCAGTGAAATAAGGTAAGAACCAACACCACTAAAGGTATGGTCTCCAACATACTTATTGCGACGGATCTCATTGGCGAGGTCGATTTTTTCAACCCGGGGCAATGAGCTCTTGGTACCATCTCCCCAGTTCAGTTCAAGGTCGGGCCTGTCGGCAGGGCTGGGGATGTACGTAAAGGTTAATATCGTGAATTCGTAAGTCAATCCACCTTTGTAGCGGAATGTAATCTCACCGGCACGCTGGTGAGTAGCGAAGGCAGCCTGGCAGAAAACAAGTAAGGTAAAGAGTATAAATAACTTACGCATTCGTGTTGATGAAAGTTCAAAGGTAAGGATAAAAGTACTCCTAGCATAACAGCAAAACACCATTATTATTACCTATTGTAAAATAAGAAACACTGGCGAAAGGTCTGACAGTGACGACATGTCTGCGCTGCGTATGAAAAAGTACAATGCCAATTTTTCCAGGCTTGCTCTTTTCAAAATTTCCGCTATCTTTGGAGATAAGAAGCCATTCAAAACCGGCTTACTGCACTGTAAACTATGTATGTTATCGATCCGGAACAGGAGAAGAAAGAGATCCTGAAACGTTACCGCAACCTGCTTTCAGCCTGGAAAGCCAAGAATGACCGCGACCGCCGCCTGGTAAGGAAAGCCTTTACTTTTGCGGTAGAAGCACACAAAGACATGCGCCGGAAGTCCGGTGAACCCTATATTTTTCATCCCATTGAAGTGGCGCGTATCTGCATCGAAGAGATCGGATTGGGGACAACCTCGATTCTCAGCGCGCTGATGCATGATGTTGTTGAAGATACTGATTACACCCTCAACGACATTGAAGGCATGTTTGGGCCTGTGGTGGCCCGTATCATCGACGGACTCACCAAGGTGAAAGGTTTCGTACATGCTCAACATTCTGATTCTCTGCAAGCTGAGACTTTCAGGAAAATACTGCAGGTATTCCTTTCTGAAGACATCCGTGTGATCCTGATCAAACTGGCTGACCGTCTGCACAACATGCGTACTCTGGAATTCCTCTCCAGGGGGACCCAACTTAAAATCGCTTCTGAGACACACTACTTTTTCGCTCCCCTGGCCAATCGCCTGGGTTTGTACCTCATCAAGTCAGAGCTGGAAGACCTGGTGCTGAAATTTACTGAGCCCGAGGCCTATGCCACGATCAACCAGAAACTGAAGGACACAGAACTGGAAAGAGCACGCTTCGTTAACAGCTTTATCCTGCCGATCAAAAGATCCATGGCAGAACAAGGCTTCGAATTCCGCATCACCGGCAGAATTAAATCCCATCATTCCATATGGGAGAAGTTGCAGAAAAAAGACGTGAGCCTTGATGAAATCTATGATCTTTTTGCCATTCGCATCGTCATCGACACCCCGCGGGAGAAAGAGAAACTCGACTGCTGGCGGGTCTATTCCATCATCTCAGATCATTACAAACCCAACCGTGACAGGCTGCGCGACTGGATCTCCAACCCCAAAGCCAATGGGTATGAATCGCTGCACACAACCGTCATGAGCTACGAAGGCCGTTGGGTGGAAGTCCAGATCCGTACCCGCCGCATGGATGACATCGCAGAAAAAGGCTATGCAGCCCATTGGAAATACAAACAACAGGGCGACAGCGAAAGCGGCATCGACGAATGGCTGCGCCAGGCCAAAGAAATCATCGATGGCAACACCGAATCCGATGCCCTGGAGCTGGTGGATGAATTTACCCGTAGCCTCTTCGGTGAAGAAGTATATGTGGTAACACCCAAAGGCGATGAAATCAAACTCCCTGCTGGCTCTACTGCCTTGGATTTTGCCTATTTCATCCATTCCCAAATCGGAAACAAAGCCATCGGTGCCAAGGTCAATTACAAATTGGTTCCGCTTGAATACAAACTCGACAATGGTGACCAGGTAGAAATCATTACTTCTTCCAGGCAAAAACCAAAAGATGAATGGCTAGAGATCGTGGTCACGGCAAAGGCGCGTTCCAGAATCAAAGAAGCCTTGCGGGAAGACAGGAAGCTAAACATCCTCCATGGGAAGGAGATCTTAACCACGATACTCAAGGAAAATGATTTCATCCCCAATGCCCATACCCTGAAAAAAATCCAGACAGCCCTTCAATTAAAAGAATTCAGCGAAGTATATCTCCGCCTGGAGAACGGCAGCCTTGGACCCGAAGAAATCCTGCATTCCTTAAAACCTCCCGGAAGAGACGGCATCTTTAACCTGTTCCTGCGCCCCTTCCTCAGGTTGATAAAAAGCCCCGAAGAAAGTGGGGGCGATGAACTCATCAACAGCCTACACGAAAACCCGGGAAACCTCTTACTCAGTGAAGATGTACAAGAATTCAAAACCCTTGTGGCGGCCTGCTGTCAACCTGTTCCCGGCGACGATGTCATCGGACTCCGCACCAAACCTGATGAAATTGAAATCCACCGCACAAACTGCCCGCAGGCGCTGCAGTTCATCTCAAAACATGGCGACAAAATCGTCAAATCAAAGTGGAAACCGCAAGAGGATATCAGCTTCCTTTGTGGTTTGATGATACAAACCGGCGAAAGAAAAGGGATGATCAAAGACCTCATGGATGTGATCTCCGGGGAACTCGACCTCAACATCCGATCCCTCCACATAGAAACCATGGGACAGATCTCAAGGGGCATATTAATGGTCTATGTACAACATACAAAAACGATCAGCCACCTGATTGATGCCTTAAAAAAAGTGCCGGGTGTGATGGTCGTTAAAAGAATCAACAAACTCGATGAGAAAAACCCCTTGGCTATCGAATAATCAACTGAGCAAGAATATCTTACAAACCAATACCCGGATTTTTATTTTTATTTATTCCAAATAATGCTAATTTTTTTCTATTTTTATCAAAAAATTGAGGTAGTTGACTTACAGCCTGAAATTAAGACCTATCTGGCTGCATATTAGCACATTATTCCAACCCTTAAGAATAGAAAAAACACACAAATGAAGGATACAAAGGACAATAAGGATACGCTGGAGACCGTCAAAAAAATCTTTACAGATTATCTTGAAAGCCATGGTCACAGGAAAACTCCTGAACGATATACGATTCTGAAAGAGATCTACACCACCGATGGGCATTTTGATATAGAAACTTTGTATATCAGGATGAAGAACAACAAATACAGGGTCAGTCGTGCTACATTATACAACACGATTGAGCTTTTGTTGAACTGCAGTCTTGTGACAAAGCACCAATTTGGCAACAACTGTGCACAATTTGAAAAGTCTTTCAAATTCAAACAACACGATCATTTCATCAGCCTGAACAATGGCACAGTTATTGAATTCTGTGATCCGCGCCTTCAGGAGATAAAAATCTCTGTTGAAAAAGAATTGGGTGTGGACATTACCCACCATTCGCTGATCTTTTATGGTTATTTCCATGAGGACGCAAAAAAAGAGAACCAGTAATATAATAATTGAATAGGTTATGAGAAAAGCCGATGTCATCTTAGGCCTCCAGTGGGGCGATGAAGGAAAAGGGAAAATTGTTGACCTGCTGACCGCTGAATATGACATCGTAGCCCGCTATCAAGGCGGTCCTAACGCTGGTCATACCATAGAAATCAATGGCAAACGCCATGTACTTCACCTGATTCCTTCCGGGATCTTCCATAAAAACACCATCAACCTTGTTGGAAACGGCGTCATTATCGACCCTTACATTTTCAACAAGGAAGTGCTTGGACTGAGAGAACTGGGCCTCGAACCAGAAGGGCAATTGCTGATCTCACGCAGGGCACATCTGATATTGCCTTCGCATCGCCTGCTGGATGCCTGCCAGGAACGACTCAAAGATGCAGAGAAAATCGGCTCTACACTCAAAGGGATTGGACCCGCCTATACCGACAAGGCCGGCAGAACCGGAATCAGGGCCGGAGACATCTTCTCTCCGCTCTTTAAAGCCCATTATGACAGGCTGAAACAAGCACATTTCCAGCTGATTGACCATTACAAAATCCCTTACAAAGAGATTCTGATCGATGGACATCCTTACAATGACTATGAAGAACTCTGGTTTAACGCCATTGAAGACCTCAAACGGCTGGGCTTTGTCGACAGTGAATATTACATCAACCAGGCCATGGACAACAACAAGAGTGTTCTGGCCGAAGGTGCCCAGGGTGCCTTACTTGACATCGACTTCGGATCATACCCCTATGTTACTTCCTCAAATACCACAGCAGGTGGCGTTTGTACAGGATTGGGCATACCGCCCAACCGCATCGGAGAGGTGACAGGTATCTTCAAAGCATATTGTACCCGCGTAGGAAACGGCCCATTCCCTACCGAACAAATAAATGAATTTGGTGAACGCTTAAGGGTTAAAGGACATGAATACGGATCCACAACCGGGCGCCCAAGACGCTGCGGCTGGCTTGACCTTCCTGCCTTGCGTTATGCCATGATGGTGACAGGAGTTACCCAATTGGCCATGATGAAATCCGATGTCATGGATGAATTCGAAAACATCCAGGTTTGCACCCATTATACCAATGGCGAAGAAACTACCGGAATTTTCCCTTACGACCCTGCCGTCTGTGGTTATCAACCCGAATACAAAAGCATGGATGGCTGGATGACAGACCTGACCGGCATAAAAACCTGGGAAGAAATCCCTGCTACCTTTAAAAAGTACATAGAATACCTCGAAAATGAAACCCGGATCCCCATAACCCTCGTATCATTAGGACCGGAAAGGACACAAACACTCCGGAAGTCATCATTTTTCTCGTAAATCCTTTAAATTTTTGCCCATGAGGTTCAGGCTGCTTATTCTTTTTACTCTTTTTGGCTGGGCTGCCATGGCGCAGAAACCCACCACCGACACCATCCCGGTAAGTGTACAGGAAGCTTTTTCCAAGGAATATCCTGATTCCAAAATAAAGTTCTGGGAGCATATTGGAAGCAATTACATCGCTACCACCAAAATTGATGGCCAGGCTGCCAAGACGACCATTTCTGCTCAAGGCGAATGGGTTGAAACCACTTTTGAAACCAGCGAAAACGAACTCCCCGGGAGAATCACGAATTACATCAACAACAATTTTTCAGGTTACGAACCTAAGCTCACCCAATATACTGAAAGCAAGAACAATGGGGCTTTCTACTATGTGACCATCAACAAAAAAGGGACAGGAGAAACTGCTGCAGAACTTTTCTTTGATGCATCCGGCAGCTTTCTGAAAAAGAATGAGTTCCATCCTATCAATGCCACACTCTCCAGCAGTGCCCAGCAAGAAGCAGTGCGCAAGGAAAAAGAGGACAGGGAAAAGAAGGAATACGATGAACGCCGTGCGAAATTGCTGGCTATGGACAGAACCATCAGCGAATCAGCTATGCCCGGCAAGGTAAAAGACAATTTCCGCAAGAAATTCCCCAAAGGTGTTATCGCCAAATGGGATTCTCTTGACAATACGTACACGGCCCACTTCACACAAGACGAAATGCCCATCAAGGCCGACTTTGGCCTTAATGCAGACTGGCAGGCTACCTACGAAGATGTCAGCACCGGCGAGATCTCAAGGCCTGTAGATCAGTATATCGAAACAAATTACCCGGCCCTGAAGGTAAAATTTGCTGAACGCGTTACCCGTCGCGACAAAAACAACTACTTCTATGTCGAGTTAAACGGCAAAGCAAAAAAGGGCGAAACACCCCCAGTCACGAAACTCACTTTCGACAAATCCGGCAACCTGACAAAAACTGAGGAACCCAAGGTAACAGAAGAAGTTGCTGAAGAGGAACCTGCCAAAAAAGAGGAAGGACCCGACCGCTTTGAACAAAAAGTCTCCAAAGAAGATGCCGTTCCTGCCGAAGTAGATGCCGACGCTCCCATCGATCCCTCAGAACTGCCCTCACCGATCACTTCCTTTGTTTCTAACTACAAAGGATACAAAGTCTCAAAAGCCTACTTCGGCGACCATGAAGAAGGAGCGAATACCTATAAGGTAGAAATCAAAAAAGAAGGTGTCGGACAAAAAGGATACCCACTTTATTTTGATGACCAGGGGAAATACATCAGTGGAGAACTGCCCAAAATGGACAAAAAAAACACTGCAAAAGCAGATGAACCTGTTGAAAGAGAAGAAAAGGTATCCGTGGGTACTTCCACCCCTTCACGCGCTCCTGCTCCCAAAAAAGCCAAAGGGAAAAACGCTTACCAGGATCCCGGCGCAATCGATGAAGTGCCTGACAATGTAAAAAAGAATTTTACCCGCAAATTCCCGAAGGCTGTAGATCCGTTCTGGAGTGTTGATGAACAGACATTTACTGTCGAATTCAGCATGAATGAGATGAAAAATACGGTGCTGTTCAGCGCTGACGGACAAGCCCAGGTTACCCGGACAGAAATGGATCCCGGCATGCTCATGAACCCGATCAACCGCTACATTGATGACAAATTCAAAGGGTATAAAGTAAGGTATGCTGAGAAAGTAACCCGCAAAGACAGAAAGAATCACTTCTATGTCGAGATTTACAGCAAAAAACGCGGTGCCAGCCCTCCTGAAACACAACTTTATTTCGACACCTCCGGCAGGTTGATGCAAAATCCTCCGGAATAACCTCATCCCAAGCTTATGCTGCCCGCCTTTTCCTCCACTCATCCCGGCATGCGGGCGAAATTGCCTTATTGTTTACTCCTGCTGTTCGTATTCAGCTTGTGCAGTACGTCATCACTGCTGGCCCAAAGAGCTAGCCGGATCAACCTTGTTAAGGCTGATTCTATGGTGTACAGCAAGGCAATGGGACCCGACCTCAGAAGGGTCATCGGTCAGGTCGTTTTTGAACATGATGGCGCCTTTCTTTATTGTGATAGCGCTTACTTCTACGAAACATCCAACAATGTAGAAGCCTTCGGGAAAATCAGGATCAAAGTCAGTGACACCCTCGACATCTACGGTGACAAACTCAGCTATGAAGGCAACACCAAAACGGCGAATCTCCTTGGGAAGGTAAGGATGGTCGACAAACAATCTACTTTGTATACAGACCAGCTCATCTACGACAGAAACACCGAAATCGCCTATTACTCCAACGGTGGCCGGATTGTGAGCAAAGACAACAAACTGACCAGCAAAAAAGGCTATTATCACACCCGTCAAAAAGAGGTGTATTTCAAAGACAAAGTGGTGCTTACCAACCCCAAATACATCATTTATTCAGATACACTGATGTATAATACCTACAACCGTACTGCTTATTTCATGGGACCTTCCACCATCGTGGGCAAAGACAACACCATTTATTGTGAAAACGGTTGGTATAATACGGTGACAGACAAATCCCAGTTCCAGAAAAATGCCTGGCTGAAGGACAATGACCGTAAACTCAGCGGAGATAGTTTGTATTACGACCGCATCGCCGGCATTGGAAAGGCCTTTCACCACATTACCCTTTTCGATTCTGTGAAGAAAGTCATCATCACCGGCAATTATGCCACTTTGTATGAGAAAGAGGGCAAATCACTGATCACCGACAACACAGAGGGCATCATGTATTCTGACAATGATTCACTCTTTTTGCATGCCGACACACTCTATGCCACCTTCGACAGCCTGCAGAACTTCCACAACCTCTATGCTTTTCACAGGGTGAAGTTTTTCAGGAAAGACCTGCAGGGAATGTGTGATTCCCTGGTTTACAATTTCCTGGATTCAACGATCTCTTTGCGGAAGTACCCCGTATTATGGTCGGGTGAAAACCAGATCAACTCCGACAGCATCAGGATCTGGATGGCACACCAGGAGGCGGATTCGATGATGTTATATAACACTACTTTCATTATCTCAAAAGCCAAGCCACTGAAATTCAATCAGATCAAAGGCAAAAACATGACCGGCTTCTTTAGAAATAATGAATTGTACAAAGTCAAAGTGCATTCCAATGCAGAGACGATCTATTTCGTTGATGAAGATGATGGGAAACCCATTGGTGTGAACTTTGCAGCATCCAGTGAAATGGAAATTCTCTTAAAAGACAAAAAGGTGTTCAGGATAAAATACATCGGCAGTCCGCAGGAATCGCTGAAACCGGAAAAGGACATCAAGCCTATGGAGCTGATCTTACGTGGATTCGACTGGAAAGAAGTTTCCCGACCCAAGAACAGGGCGGACATTTTCCGGTGGTAAAGACTATTTTACTGTTGCAGCTTTCTCAACAGGCGCAGCATTCTTCTTCCCGAAAACAGAGAAGTGAACATAACGTTTTGGATTCAGCCTGACATCTTCAAGCAAAAGATCCAACTGTGCAGACGACTGATTCAAAGCATTGTATAAGCTGTCGTTGGTGAGCAGCTTGCCGAGGCTACCTTGTCCATTACTTACTTTGGTGAGGATCTCAGAAGTTTTGTTGAGACTGCTGTTAAGATTCTGAAAAGTCTGCATGACATTGGCCTTGGCTATCGTATCTGACAAGTTAGAGAAATTCTCTACGATGTTGGTGATCTTCTTGTTGTTGTTTTTCAGGTTCAAAGAAATTGACTCCACATTACCCAGGATATTGGATAGGCGGTTTTTCTGGCTGCTGAGCAATTCGTCTGTACTTAAGCTGATGTGTTCGAGGTTCAGCAGCGTATTTTTTATCGAGGCGAAGCTGGTCTCCAGGTTTTGCCTTGTCTTGTCATTAAACACATAGCGGATCACCATCATGGCCGAATCGATAGATTCCATCAGGGAGGTGGCTTTGCTTTTCAATGGCTCAATTTGCTGGGTAATTTCCTCCTGCAATGTCGTCTGGATGAAACCCTTGAGGGTATCCCCGTCAGCAGCCATGACAGTAGAATTCCCTACGCGGATGTCTACTGCCTTAGAACCCATCAGGTCTGCACTATAAATATTGACGATAGAATTTGCAGGGATTGCCAGTTTGGAGGAGACCACAAATTCAACCAGGATCGGATAGGTAGCAGAATTGGGCATAAAGGCTACTTTTTTAACACTGCCGATTCGCACACCATGCAGGAAGACAGGACTGGATTTCGCCAGGCCATTGACCGATTTATAAACGACAAAATAACGATTCTCTTTGTTGAAGACATCGCGTCCTTTCAAAAAATTAAAGCCCCAAATCAGCAAGGCCAGGGCGATAATGAAAGTAATTCCGATTTTAAATTCCCGTGTAATCTGCAAGGATATAATTTTATGCAAAGATAATCTATTTCTGCATGATTTGTTTTGCTTCAGCGATGGTAATCCTTTCCCCTTTGTAGAATGCCACCACAAAGGCATCTTTAAAACCTGATGCCCGCAATTGACTCTGTGCTTTCAGGGCTGCGTCAATCTGGGGATAACTGCCGCTGACATATTTGTATGCGCCCTGGTACTGATAGCTTTCAACATTCTTTACGCCCTTGAATACAGAACTTTGGGGTGAAAGCTTTTTGGGATCACTCAGGATTTGTACGCGATAAACGACGCCATCAGTGGAAGCGCCAACAATCTGTTTGGGTTCATTCTTTTCTTTGGGTTGTTGCAGCAGCGGTTTGGCGGAAATGCTGTCTTTGATACAAACGGGCTTAGGCTGGGCCGGCAACTCATTGCGGAAATCCGCCATGGAAGAAGCCTTTCCGCCATCACAATTTTCCTTATATGCCTTAAACGCAAGGAAGATGGCATTAGAAATCTCGTCCTGGCCCTTTTCGGTGATCAGGTAATCTTCATCTTCAGGATTGCTTAAAAACCCAGTTTCAATCAGGATTCCCGGCATGGAGGTTTTGTAAAGAACCCAGAAACCGGCCTGTTTCACACCCCGGTTTGGCAGCCCAAGTGGCTGTGTTGCAAAGGACTGCACCTTGCTTGCGATCGCCAGGCTCTGATCCAGGTAAGTATTCTGGAAAAGGGAGAAGATGATGTTGGCCTCCGGAGAATTGGGATCAAAACCATCATACTGGGTATAGTTGTCCTCCATGAGGATAGAAGCATTTTCCTTTTTGGCAACTTCGAGGTTTTCTCTGGACTTGTGCAAGCCCATGACCCAGGTCTCCACACCGCGGGGAACCGGATTGGTGGTACTGTTACAATGGATGGAGATGAAAAGGTCTGCTTTGTGGTCATTGGCGATCTGCGAACGGCGGAACAATTCTATAAAGACGTCAGTTTTCCGGGTGTAGATGACCTCCACATCCGGCAGTTTCTCCTGGATCAACTTGCCAAAGCGCAAGGCAACAGACAAGGCAATGTCTTTTTCCCTGGACTTTTTGCCGAGGGTCCCCGGGTCGTGACCACCATGCCCTGCATCAATCACTACCTTATTCAAACCCGATTTCTTCTGTCCCGACACAGTCACAGGCAGGCCAAAAAGAAATAGAATGACAATGAAGCATGTCAGTTTACGTTGATTCATCGGACTTAAATACTGTATCTTCATGCTTTCAAACGGAATGCTGTGTAGTTTCGTTTATTTTATTGAATTTTGTACGCTGATTCATCCCGGTTTGCATTACACGCAAAAAACGGGCCGAAGCTTTCGAAAAGCTTGTAAATCAAGACCTTTTCGATGAACAAAACAAAGTTATACCAAAAACCTGGCCTCATTTCCCTCTTGACTCCTGAATTTTCAACAAAACAATTGTTAAAAGCCCTGCTCGCAGCAGGTTTGCTGCTGCTGTGCCTGCAATCCGTTGTGGCTCAGGAACTCACACCCAAATCGGATAGCCTTGTACTGGCACCTTTGACCGACACCATCGCAATGGATTCCCTGAAACGCCCGGCAGGGACACTTAAATATCCTGTCAACTACAGCGCCAAAGACTCCATCGTCTTCGACATGCCTGCGAAAAAAGTTTATCTCTATAAATCAGCAAAAATCGATTACGACAAGATTAAACTACAGGCAGACTATATCGAAATCGACTTCAACAAGAAAGTTGTCACAGCCACCGGCTGGAAAGACACCAGCAACATCCTAAGAGGGAACCCGGTATTTGAAGAAGGAGAAAAGAAATTCCGATCGAAAAAGCTTGTCTATAATTTCGAAACCAAAAAGGGAGTCATCTCCGAAGTCATCACCCAGGAAGGGGAAGGCTACCTCCACGGCAGTACGATAAAGAAACTGGGCAACGACAATGTCAACATCAGCAGTGGGTCCTACACCACCTGCGAACTCGACCATCCGCATTATGAGTTCCGCTTTTCAAAATCTGCTGTAATCCCCAACAACAAAATTGTCACCGGGCCGGTATACCTTGCCATTGCCGATGTCCCTACCCCGCTGATGCTGCCCTTCGCCATGTTTCCCAACAAAAAAGGAGCAAAAAGCGGTATCCTGATCCCTACTTACGGGGAATCTGCGCAAAGAGGTTTCTTTTTCGAGAACTTCGGATATTACTTTAACCTGGGAGAACACATCGACTTCGAACTCAGAGGCGATGTCTATACCCTGGGAAGCTGGGCTGTCAAAGGGGCTTCACGCTACAACAAGCGATACAAATTCAATGGCTATGTCAACCTGAACTATGCCATCAACAAAATTGGTACACCGGGCAGCCCTGATTTTTCAAGTAACCGCGACTTCTCCTTCCGCTGGACTCACAACCAGGATGCCAAAGCCAGGCCCAACAGCCGCTTCGGGGCCAATGTGAACATTGTCACCAGCAAATACAACCAATACAATCCCACTTCAACAGCGGCATACCTATCAAACACCTTTCAATCCAGTGTCAGTTACCAAACCAATTTCTCAGGTAAGTACTTTTTGAATGCCAGCTTAACCCATTCTCAGAATACAATACAGAGAACGGTGGCCATGACCTTGCCTAACCTTTCTTTTACGGTAAACCGTTTCTATCCTTTTGTCAGGAAGGAAAAGTCAGGACCCAACCGCTGGTATGAGAAAATCGGGGTGAACCTGCAATCCAATGCTGAGAATTCCATTTCTACCTACGACTCCCTTTTGTTCACAGCCCAATCCTCCAAGCTGTTTCGTAACGGCCTCAAGAACACCGGCTCCATTTCAAGTCCAATCAACATCCTGAAGTATTTCGTCCTGACCAATACAGTAAGCTTCAATGACCGCTGGTACACCCAAAAACATGAAAAACAATGGGTTGACACGATTTTTGGCCCGATAGACACCATCGCCGGCTATGTTAAAACCGATACCATGCATGGGATCTTCAGCAACCGTGATCTTGTCCTCTCATCCTCCATCAGCACCATGGTCTATGGTTTGGTTCAGTTTAAGAAGGGCTATCTGCGCGGAATACGGCACGTAATCACGCCTTCAGTCTCCTTCTCCTATGTGCCGGGCTTCAGCGATCCCAAATGGGGCGCTTACAACACTTACGTGGATGGCAATGGGAAAAAGATACAATATGCCACTTTTGAAAATTCCATCTATGGGGGCCCTCCGGCCGAGAAGTCAGGAAGGCTGGGATTCAGCATCTTAAATACCCTGGAACTGAAGGTGAAATCCAGGAAAGATACCGTCACCGGCTTTAAGAAAGTGCCCATTATTGAGAATTTCATGATCACCACCAGCTACGACCTCGCCAAGGACTCACTGCGCTGGGCTCCTGTGTCGCTGAGTGGTCATACCCGCATCTTTAAAAAGATAGACATTTCGTATGCCAGCATCCTCGACCCCTATATCCTTGATTCTGCCGGGACTTCCAACCTCAACCAATTTGAATGGAATGTTAACAAACGCCTGTTAAGACTTGAAAACAGCAGCTGGAGCCTGAGTCTCAACTACAACATCACCTCCAGTAAATTAAAGCCTAAATCAGATCAATCCCAAAAGGTCCGTAACAATGCTGGCCCCAATGAAATGGCTGACATCCAGCAGGGGAAAGACAATTACGTAGATTTCAACATTCCCTGGACGCTGAACATTTCCTATTCCTTCCGCTACATTGCTGACAACACCTATCTCAATTACTATCGGAAAGTCAATTCCAATATCATCCAGAACCTGAACTTTTATGGCGATGTCAACGTCAGCCCACGCTGGAAGATCGGAGTCCGGTCAGGTTACGACTTCATCAACAAAGACATCAGCTATACTTCTGTTGACATTTACCGCGACCTGCATTGCTGGGAGATGCGCTTCGGGTGGATTCCCAAAGGCACACAAAAGAGCTGGAACTTTACGATCAATGCCAAGGCCTCTTTGTTGCAAGACCTCAAGCTTAACAAGAAAAAGGATTTCAGGGACTACTAGGAACAATCGGCTTGTGTAATTATGCCTTTACTTTCGTGCTAGATTACCCTGATCTTACCGGTGGAGAGCAGTTCCCCTTCATTGACAATCACCCAGTAATAAAGTCCGGGGGGTAAGTTTACAATAAACTGGTATTTCTTTTGTGTCAGGCTGATCTGGTTGCGGTTGATACCGGAATCATCCATAATCATCAGGGTAAGCCTGTGGTTCAAAGATTTGGACTGCCATTCCCATGAAATTCTTTCCATCACCCTGACAGTAGTTACCTTCTGAGGAGATTTCAGGACAAAATCGACACCCCTTAACTGTAGGTTAAACATAGCCTCAAGCTTTGGATTGAGGGCAGATGTGGGAGGAACTGCCTGGTTGACAGCATAGTGCAATGTTTCTTCCTGTGCACGAAAGAAGAGGTCCTCTCCCGGTTTAATTTTGCCTACAATTTCCTGCCGGATCTGTGCATCTTTGTCATCTACAGTGAGATAATAAATCGCTGCTGCACCGGCACATAAAACAATGAGTAAGGAAGCCGCTATCCGCCAGGAAGAGAAAAAACGCTTAGAGCGGGAATCGAATGGCGTGTTTTTGAAGCTGCCCTCCCTGAGATCCTCCTGTACATCATCCAAAACAGGATGCATCACAGGAGGGTAAAGTGCCCGGTTTTCAGAAACCAGATCAAAAAGCCCAGTCACCTCCTTTCTGCATCGTTCGCAGGAGCTGACATGATCCCGGATAGCACCTGGCAGGCGCGATGTTTTGCCCAGAAAAAGTGCATCAACGAACAAGGCAGTACCTTCTTCATTCAGATGCCCTTCTTCTCCGAACAACTCAGGATAGTTTATTTTTTCTGACATGTCGTTTTTGCATTATAGGGGACTATTGTAGCCCGCGGATGTTTTGTCATTGCGTATTTTATTATTGTCGCTGTGCTGATGGCCTGCTCTTTCAATACAGTATTTTTCAAGCAGTATCTGCAAAGTTTCTTCATTGTAGTTGGAGCGCTTTGGGTCACCATTCAACAGCACAATCAGTTCCCGCGTTCTGGCCTTGACCCATTTTCTCAAAGCATCCGGCTGGATCGTTTTTCCCTTCTCATAATTGAACACCTGGTTCAGGCAGACAAACACCTCTTTTTCCATCAGGGGTACCGGCTGAATCAGGTATTTGATGGCCTCATTAACAGCTTTATCATCAGGATTTTTACAGCAACACAAGAAATCAGATTTAGCCAGGGGCAAACGGTACAAGGCCCTCAGGCAAACCTCAAGTCTCCCCTGCAAAGGCCCAAAAAGCATGAGAATTGTTTCCAGCCGAATCAACTCCTGCTTGATGACAATGCGGCTTAGCTGGTCTGTTTCGTAGCTTGCACTCTCGACAGGCTCCTCGAAGTACTCAATAAAACTGTTCCTCTGGCGTTCTCTGAGCAGTTCTGCACAGATATTCCGGATAACAGCAGAAAGATACGTTCGGAGCAAAGCCCTCCCATTGTATTGTTCACGGATTATGTCAATCCTGGAAAGTAACTGATCATTCACATATTGTACTACTTCATCTTTGCTCTCATCTTTAAAAAAACCCGACCTCAGATAAACCTGAACAATAACGCCAATGACCTGCTGATAGTTGAGCAACAAGGCTGCCGGGTTATGCATTAAAAGTTCTATCTCAAGACTGTTCGGATCCATGCTTACTCACCTTTTTTTACGAATCTGTTCTCTTATTTCAATAGTATATACGGAAAAATCGATTTGAGTGGAAACGAAATTCGATATTTTTTTCAAAAATCTCTATTTTTTTTCTGAAAGAAAAGCGATTTGCAGGTTTCATTACATTTGCACACATAAAACACCGAATACTACATGAATCAAAAACCCGGTAGACTTCAGTCTTATCTGCCCCTATTGCTCGTACTCGTCCTGGTTTCAGGCATCCTCATCGGATCCCGCTTTAACCTGCTCAATCCCGGGGCTATGTCAAGGGGGAACTCAGACAGCCAGAAAATGGATGAGATCCTCTCCTATATCATTGACAATTATGTTGATACCCTAAACCGCAACAAGCTAAATACCGCAGCCATTGAAGGCATGCTGGAAAGCCTTGACCCACATTCTGCCTATATCCCCAACGAGGACTATCATGATGCTGTTGACCCGCTCAGGGGTAATTTCGAAGGCGTTGGGATACAGTTCCGGATCGTAAACGACAGCATTACTGTGATTCAACCCGTGCCTGGGGGCCCTTCTGAAAAAGCCGGGATCCTGGCGGGCGACAGGATAGTGGTCATTGAAGGTCAGAATGTTGCCAGCAAAAAGATCAAAGACACAGAGGTGCTGAAGCGATTAAAGGGACCCAAAGGATCAGTCGTAAAAGTTGAAGTATTTCGCAAAGGAAGTAAAAAGCTACTCCCTTTCTCACTTACCCGTGATGTGATCCCCACCTATAGCATAGATATTAATTACATGGTCGATGCAGAAGTTGGCTATATCAAGTTGAGTCGCTTTGCCGCCACCACCAGCAAAGAATTCGAAGCAGCACTGGCCGGCCTGAAAAGCCAGGGCATGAAGAAACTCATTGTCGACCTCAGGGGAAACTCCGGGGGCTATATGGAGGCCGCTGTAGCACTTGCAGATGAGTTCCTGTCGGACAAGAAGATGATTGTCTACACCCAGGGCAGAAAACGCCCCAAACAGGAGTATTTTGCCACCGCTTCAGGTTTGTTTGAAAAGGGAGATTTGTACATCCTGATCGATGATGGCTCGGCTTCAGCCAGTGAAATCTTAGCAGGTGCTGTCCAGGACAACGACCGTGGGACCATCATCGGACGAAGGTCGTTCGGCAAAGGCCTGGTGCAGGAGCAAATGGAACTGAAAGATGGCAGCGCAGTAAGGCTGACGGTATCACGCTATTACACCCCCACCGGAAGATCGATTCAGAAGCCCTATTCCAAAGGCCTGGACGACTACAACCATGAATTCCTGCAGCGCTATAACGACGGGGAGATGGAACACCCCGACAGCATTCATTTTGCGGATTCTTTGAAATTTACGACCCCCGGAGGAAAGATCGTATACGGCGGTGGCGGCATCATGCCTGATGTCTATGTAGCCCTTGACCGCAAAGATCCGGTAAGACAGTATTTCTACAGAATGGCCAACAGTGCAGCCCTCTACAAATACACCTTTGACTATACCGACCGCCAGCGACTCGCCTTGCGTAAATACAGAGATTTCAGAGAATACGACGAAGGATTCAAAGTAAGTGAGGCCATGCTGTCCGAATTTGTTGCCCTCACAGTAAAAGACAGCATCCCACAGAATCCCAAGCTTTTGCCAGTGGTGAAGACAGACCTGGAACTCCTGTTGAAGGCATTTATTTCACGTAACTTATATGATGACAAGGGGTTTTATCCCCTCTACAACAAGCTTGACAAAACAATTTTAAAAGCCATGGAGCTTACAAAAAAATAATGCAAAACAAGGTGGGTCCTGCTTTGTTAATATGTATATTTACCTATCACTAAAAATATCAATATTATGATTTTCGAATTACCTCCACTCCCCTACGCAATGGATGCGCTGGAGCCATACATTTCAAAAAACACACTGGATTTCCATTATGGAAAACATCACCAGGCGTATGTTACGAACCTGAACAAACTCGTTGTTGGCTCAGAATTTGCCAATGCCGGCCTTGAAGAAATCGTGATGAAGTCGGCCGGTGGCATTTTCAACAATGGTGCCCAGGTCTGGAACCACACCTTTTACTGGAATTGCTTATCCCCTCAGGGTGGTGGCGATCCCAAAGAAGAGCTGCTGGAAGCCATCGTCGAAGACTTCGGCTCTCTGGCTGAATTCAAAGAAAAATTCTCCACCGCTGCTGCCACCCTTTTCGGTGCCGGCTGGGCATGGCTTGTTGCTGATGCTGACGGAAAACTGAGCATCGTCCAGGAAAGCAATGCCGGCAATCCAATGCGTCATGGCTTACAGCCCCTGCTGACCTGCGACGTATGGGAACATGCGTATTATCTTGACAAGCAGAACCGCCGTCCGGACTATATCGCTGATTTCTGGAAATTGGTGGATTGGGAAGCTGTTGCTGACAGATTGTAATTCTGGCTTCTTTCGAAGTAAAAACGAAGAAGGAAGAAGCACCAAGTAGAAGTTGAAGTGAAAGTAGCGCTCAATAGGCCGTAATCGGTTAATTCAGCGCTACTTCCACTTTTCCTTTCCTTACACTTGGTGCTTCTTACTTTTTACCTATTCCTTATCTTTTCTAGTTTGAAGTAAAAAGGAAGAAGGAAGAAGCACCAAGTAGAAGTTGAAGTGAAAGTAGCGCTCAACAAGCCGTAATCGGCTAATTCAGCGATACTTCAACTTTTACTTTCCTTACACTTTGTGCTTCTTACTTTTTACTTATTCCTTATCTTTTCTAGTTTGAAGTAAAAAGGAAGAAGGAAGAAGCACCAAGTAGAAGTTGAAGTAGAAGTAGCGCCAAATAAGCCGTAATCGGTTAATTCAGCGATACTTCCACTTTTACTTTGCCTTACACTTGGTGCTTCTTACTTTTTACTTATTCCTTATCTTTTCTAGTTTGAAGTAAAAAGGAAGAAGCACCAAGTAGAAGTTGAAGTAGAAGTAGCGCCAAATAAGCCGTAATCGGTTAATTCAGCGATACTTCCACTTTTACTTTGCCTTACACTTGGTGCTTCTTACTTTTTACTTATTACTTAGTTTTAAATCGTCTATTAGATTTTTCTTTGCCGTAATGATACAGGCAACCAGGATTCTTTTTAATTCGTCCGCTTCCCTAAGCAGTTCCGTAGCT
>Ga0247840_10002471_pt1 | contig 32887 bp, 34 predicted proteins | sample LaCruzMarch2015__FD_192404 | JGI IMG/M metagenome (GOLD analysis project Ga0247840, IMG submission 192404) | Freshwater microbial communities from meromictic Lake La Cruz, Castile-La Mancha, Spain - LaCruzMarch2015_17m | ecosystem: Environmental > Aquatic > Freshwater > Lake | place: Spain...
AGTGTAAATGAGATGCTCTACCAACTGAGCTAAGCGCCCCTCACTCAACTTCGTTTCGTTCAGGGTAAATATCTATAGTTTACACTGAACAAAGTGAAGTGTGCGGATGGTGGGAGTCGAACCCACATACTCTTACGAGCGCTACCACCTCAAGGTAGTGCGTCTGCCATTTCGCCACATCCGCCTGCCAGGCCCAAAACGATTTATGGACTAAGCTGGCTTCTCCTCTGTTTTAACCTCTTGTGTCGAAATAACGTCTTTTTTAGGTTCTTCGGCTGGTACTTCTGCAACTGCTGCAGCAAGATCTTTTCTCTTTAATTTAGCGTTTTTTCCTTTGGCTGTTTTCAAATAATAAAGCTTAGCTCTTCTTACCTTGGCGTGTCTCAAAACTTCTATTTTGTCTATTGAAGGAGAATGTATTGGGAACACTCTTTCAACTCCAACTCCATCTACAACTTTTCTTACTGTTATTGTACCAGAAATTCCTGTGCCATGTTTGTGGGCTGTAACTATGCCCTCAAAAACCTGGATTCTTTCTTTGTCCCCTTCTTTTATTTTTTGGTGTACTTTAATTGTATCGCCTGGTTTTAGATCTGGCAATTTTTTTTCTTGCTCCTTATTAAATTTTTCTAATAATGTTGTCATAAATTTTATTCTTTATCTAATTTTTTTAATATGTTTTTTAAGTCCTCTGGCAGTTCTGATATAAAATTTTCAGTTTTGCCGTTGGGTAATTGGATTTTAATTTCTTGAGCGTGCAGGAATTGTCTGGTTAATCCTTTTGGTGTTTTTGAATTTTTAAAACCATACAACTTATCTCCTGCTATTGGGTGCTGTAAATAAGAAAAATGACACCTTATCTGGTGGCGTCTACCTGTTTTTATTTTAACTTCTAACAATGTATAATTTTTGAAATCTTCCAAAACTTTATACTCTGTTATAGCTTCCCTGGCTGAGTCCGGGTGAGGTTCATTCTCTAAATAAGCCTTTTGCTTTCTCCCATCTTTTTTTGACCTCCCTACCAAGGTATGGATAATTCCACTGTCTTCCTTAATATTTCCTTCAACTAATGCAATATACCTCTTTTCAACGTTTTTTTCAAGCCCCTCTCTATTTTTCTTGTCCGCCAAAGCCTTGGCGCCGGCGGAAAACTGTTTTTGCAAAAAAATCAAGCCCTCTGTGCTCTTTGCCACTAATAAAACCCCCGAAGTGTCTTTATCTAACCTGTGTGCAATTCCATATCTGGGTACACACCCTGTGTGTACAAGCTCTGGATATTTCTCTATTAACTCATCAATTAGTGTACCAGTTTTAGTTTGCCCTTCGGGGAATACAACAATTCCAGCCGGCTTATCTACAACTAAAACATCTTTATCTTCATAAATTACTTTTATATCCATGGTGGGCGTGCCAGGACTCGAACCTGGGACCAGACGTGTATAAGACGTCCGCTCTACCAACTGAGCTACACGCCCAAAAACATATTGTGCCCGAGGCGGGAGTCGCCCGGTCATGCGACCGGGCGCCCCGTCGAATGACGGGGCGAACCCTTTTCCTTGCATGTGCCCGAGGCGGGAGTCGAACCCGCATGAACTTTCGCTCAAAGGATTTTAAGTCCTTCGTGTATACCATTCCACCACTCGGGCTTTTCGCTTCACTCAAAGTAAACATTTAATTTTGTTTACCCTGAAGAGCCTCATATTGAGGCGATGAAGGGAGGCACGGGCGGGAATTGAACCCACGTATAAGAGTTTTGCAGACTCTTGCCTTACCACTTGGCTACCGTGCCATCTTTTATTAATTTACTTTATTTCTTGATTTTTTTCAATGCTTTCGGCTGTAGCTTTAGCTAATAATTCTTCAATTCTGGCTGCTTTACTAATTTCTGTTTCTTTAATAAATTTTATTTTAGGAATTGGTCGCATTCTTAAAGTCCTGTTAATTTTATGCTGTATGTCGTAAACCGATTTATTTAGCGCATTTAAAATTCCGTCAGATTTTGTCTCTGGAAAAACAGAAACAAAAGCCTTAGCTTCAATTAAATTTGCGGTTGTCTCAACTCTAGTTAGCGTTACTAAAATTTCTGGAGAAAAAGCAAAATCGCGAAGAAGTATTTTCCCAATTTCTTGCTGTAACAATGAATTAACTTTTTCTATTCTGTTTGACATTATATTTTTTGTTTGGTAATATAATTTTAGTTCTTCTCTGGCAATCATGCCATAAAATGGAAAGGCCAACCAATGTCAGCGCCCATCACGTTAGAAAACCTTCGAGCAAGAGCCACCTGTCAGGAGATGTCTCGCCATCGAAAAGGATGTTTCTTCGTCGTCCCGCCAGTGGAACTAGTGTGCACGGAGGAATGCTTTTGTAGAGACGGGACTCTTGCCATAGCAGTGGGAGAAGTCGTTCACGCGCATGCGTTTGATGAAACTGGACCGTATCCCCGCCATGTTCACTTGACTGGAAAGGTTTTCTGGTGGGATGTCCGTCGTTTTAACATGGCTTAGTCTTTCCCTTTCCTTCCTGCCTTGGCACCTGCCCGGGCTCTTTTTTTACAACTCTCCTTTTTTGTGCGACTCAACGTAAACTACCAAAATATCCCCTTTTTCAATTTTTACATTTCCCTCAAAAAGTATTCCTGCCTCGTCACCCTTTGTAAGTTTATCAATGTCCTTTTTATCTCTTTGCAAATTAATTATTCTTCCTGCTCCAACTTTTTTCTCTTCGCGAAAAACTTCCAATTTTAATCCTTTTTTTAATTCACCTTCGGTAATTTTCCCTCCAACAATTTGTCTGCTCTTTTCTCCCCAAAAAACCAAAATTGTTCTTAATTTTCCAACATCTGTACGAACGGTTTCTGGCTCTAATGTTTTTTCTAATCCCGCTCTTACGTCTTGTATTAATTCGTAAATAATATCAAAAGTTTTTATCCTTAGCCTTTTATCCAAATCGTTTTTCATAAACTTCAAAACAGACGGACTAATCTTTACTCGAAACCCAATTATTGCGGCTTTAGACATTTCGGCTAATTTTGCATCGGTTTCATTTATCTCCCCCACTTCAGACTTTAAAATTCTCAAAGCAACTTTATCTTGCGGTAAATTTTTTAACATTCCGTCTATTGCTTCCAAAGATCCAAAAACGTCTCCTTTCAAAATTATATTCAAAACTTTTTTGTTAGGATCTCCTTCCAAAACTGTCGAACCAATGGTTCTTTTTGGCTCTTCTTTTTTTATTTCTATCATTGCCTCTTCTACGGTTTTATAACTTTTCAATTTTTCACCAACCGCCGGGACTTTCTCAAAACCCAAAATAATAACTGGTTGAGCGGGGTGCGCTTCTTCAATTTGTTTTCCTTTAAAATCTTTCAAACATTTTACTTTAGCCAAAGCTAAGTCAGTTGCAATAATGTCTTTAGTTTTCAAAATACCTTTTTTTATAATGGCTGTTGCCACTGGCCCCTTAGAGCCGTCCATATATGACTCAATAATTAAACCTTCTACCGAGCAATTAACTTCTGCTTTTAAATCTTGCATTTCTGCAACCAACAATATAACCTCCAACAATTCATTTATTCCAATTTTTTCTTTCGCAGAAACCTCAACCGACGGAATTGTTCCGCCAAACGATTCAACCAAAACATCAATTTTTGATAATTCTCCTTTTATTTTTGTTGGATTAGCTGTTGGCAAATCAATTTTATTTAACACAACAATCATTGGAATTTCTGCTCTTTTTATTGCAAGCACAGCTTCTTTTGTTTGTGGTTGAACGCTTTGCGCAGCATCTACCACCAACAAAGCAATATCAGCAACTTCTGCTCCCCTGGCTCGCATTGCTGAAAACGCCTCATGACCTGGGGTGTCAATAAAAGTAATCTTCTTTCCTTTTTCTTCAATTTCATAAGCTCCAATGTGTTGGGTAATTCCTCCCGATTCTTTTGAGGTTATTTTAAAATCTCTGATTGCTTCAAGTAAAGAACTTTTGCCATGGTCAACGTGCCCCAAAACCACCACCACCGGGGGCCTATTAGCAACAATATTTTTTTTCGTTTCTTTCTTCATATTATTTAAAATTTACTGCTCTCTCTATTGCCTGCGTTTCTTCGTTTGACAACGAGTATTCTGATTTTCCTTGCTTTACTGTTTTTGTATAAACTCTACTTCCTTCTTTTACAAATAAACTGGAAATTATAAAGCCATTATTCTTATTATCTAAAAGAGCAATAACAAAGCTTTGGTTTCCACCCATATCGTTGAATGGATTATATCTTACCACTCCAACTTTCCTTATAGTTTTTTCACTAATATCTTCTAATTTTTCAATTTTTAAAAATGCTTCTTTAATTTTTTCTTCCAAACTGTCATTTTTATCCTTTTGAGACAAGAAAATATCTTTAAAATCTTTTATTTTCCCCTTCTCTAACAACTGGTCTATTGTTTTCCTTGTCTTGTCAAAATACCAAAACAAAATAGCGTTTATTACCAACAAAATAACAACAAACGCTAATGATATAATCAAAAAAATAAGGACGTTAGCCATATTGCTTATATTACCTTAAATTTGACAAAACTTCAATGACTGTCGGTTTTATTTAGGGCAGTCCAAATTTCGGGATCTTCAACTCCCAAAACCCACGCCGAAAATCCTCTAAAATTATTTTGCTTTATAATATCTGTTCTGCTCTCAAAACCTTGCTTGTCTTGATACCAAAGTTGATATTGTTTATTTTGCCAATTATATGTTAGACATGCGGCCCCCAAAGAAGCATCAAAATTTATACTATGGCTAAAGTTAGATATAATACCCAAAAGTCTGCTATATGTTCCGCTGGTTGTAATTTTTTTAAATGGTTCTGTACTCCACCCCCAATAATAGAGAGGAATTCCCAAAGACAATTTTTCTGACGGAATTTTGTCTTTTACATAATTTAATACTTTATTAATAAAGGGTAACGAAGCAACCGGGCCAACAGACTCCGGGTCGTCATAAGTCATTAAACTTATAAAATCTACTGCTTTAGCCAGTCTTGCATAATCAAAAACGCCTCCCCAATTTTTAAATGCGTCTGTGTCTTCATAATCAACACTTCGCGAAACTACTGCCACGCTTAAAATTAAATTATTTTTATGTAACGCCTTAGCGGTTTTTTCAACAAAAGCTGAAAATAAATCTTTATCTAAGTAGCTTATATTTTCAAAATCAAACTGCCAGCCAATGTAACTATTTTTTTTCGCTAAATAAACAAGGCCGTTTATTATTGCGTCTTGCTGTTTTGGTGAAACCAACAAACTGTGAATTATGCTTTGCTTAAAACCGGCGTTAGCCACCAGTGGCATTACTTTTAGGTTTTTATTTTTTAACTGCGCTTGGCGAATGGTTTTCTTTAATTCAGAGCTAAGCCCACCAGTTAAACCCAGCTTTGCAGAAACCGCATAAAACTGCGGAGCTATAATATCAATTTTTTCGGAATTATTTTTCAAACTGATAATCCCCTCTTTCTCTCGCAACTGCGACATATAAAAAATATTTTCCCGCGCAGAGCAAAACAGCGGGAGTGTAAATAAAACCAAAAATAAAATAATCCCAAAAAATCTTTTCATATTATCATTCTACCAAAAAATCGCCTTTTAAGCGATTTTTATTTTAAAAAATTTCCTATTTCTTTTTTTACTTCTTCGACGTTTTTGACTTTCATTAAATTTTCGCGTAATTCTTTGGCTCCCCTAAATCCTTTTGTATATGCATGGAAATGTTTTTTCATACTTTCAAAATGGCCACCCAAAGAAGAAAGAAGTTCTGCATGTTCAACAATAACATCTAATCTTTCTTGCAAACTTGGTTTTTTACCGCTAAAAAACCAAACATCCCCAACAACTGCCCTCCCAACTATAATGCCATCTAACCCGGTTTCTTTTATTAATTTCTCAGCTTGTAAAAGTGACTTTACGTCGCCATTCCCCAAAAGCAAAGTTTTAGGTGAAATTTTGTCGCGCAAAGCTACAATTTCTTTTGCTACCTCCCAATGCGCTTTAGAAAAATATAATTCTTTTTTGGTGCGAAAATGCACAGTAAGAACTGCAATTTTTTCTTCCAAAATTGGCTTAATCCAATTCTCAATTTCAATTTTATTATACCCAAGACGTGTTTTAACTGAAACCGGAATTCTTTTTTGTTTACCCTGAGCTCCGCGAAGGGTGGCCCTAATAATTTCTTTTGCTAAATTTACATTTTTAATTAACGCAGCCCCTGCCCCCTGCTTTTCAATTGCCCTGTCGGGGCAACCCATATTTATATCAACTCCATCAAAACCAAGTTCCTGCATTAAGCTGGCGGCTTTTTCAAAATCTGAGGGAGCTGACCCAAAGAGCTGAGCAACTATTGGTTTTTCTTTTGGTGAATGCTCTAAAATTTTAAGACAAAAAACTTTACCCCTGGAATGAAACAATCCTTGTGCTGAAACAAATTCAGTCCAAAAAACACTGGGCTTTCCGTATTTTAAAAACATGAGGCGAAAAGCCTCATCTGTTACCCCAGACATTGGAGCTATGGCCATTATTGGCTTTTTTACCTTTTTCCAGAATCCTAATTCCATTTTTTATTTTACTAGTTGAGTACAATGAGCGCATCTCTTGGCCTCAATTGGAATTTCACTTAAGCATTCCAAACATTTTTTAGTGGTTGGGGTAGATAAAGTTTTTTTAGATGTTTTAAGAATAAAAAAATTCATTGGCAAAATTACAAAAAAGTAGATAGCTACTGCCACTAGCAAAAATGAAATCAAGGCGTTTATAAATTCTCCGTAAAGAAATTTACTGCCGTTTAATGTAAAATAAAGTCCTGAAAAATCTGGGACCTTAGCCACAGCTCCAATAAATGGAGTCAAAAGTCCTTTAACCAAAGTATTTACTACTGTTCCAAATGAAGCTCCAACCACAACTCCAACCGCCAAGTCAACGGCGTTGCCCCTTAAAATAAAATTTTTAAAACCTTCCAATATTTTATTCATAATTTTAAGTTTAATTGATCGGACGCTTTTTGAACTTCTTCCTGTTTTTTTAAAAAAAGGTTTTTATCACCTAATTTCTCAATCTCATTTGAACATAAACTTTTTGAAAAAATTAATATTTTTTCATTACCCATGTCTTCTACTAAGTAAGGCTCTTCAATCATACCAATTTTTCTGTAAAGGTTTACAGCGTCTCGATTATCAATCAAATCCGTGTAAAGACGAAAATTTTTAAAACCCATTTCTTTAGCCTTTTCCATTGTTAAAAGCAATATCTCCTCTCCATACCCCCTCTTCCTGTGCTCGGGCAAAACACCGTACCAGCCGAGCCATGCATCATCTGGAAGATATCCACAATAAGAATAAATTCCAGTAATACCTACAATGTCTTCATTTTCATTTTTACACAACCAGAAATCAAGGGTTTCTCTATACTTTCCACCATAAAATTTTACCATAAAATCCTGGTCTACTGAAAATTTTAAATTCAAAGCCCCGTTCTCCTTTGGAAAAATAGAATTTTGTATTTTTATTGCCGTTTCTAAATTACTTTTTGTAATTTTTTCAAAATTTATCATTAATCAACTAATCTTTATTTTATAGTGTCTTCTCCAAAAAAATACTCAATTCTCTTAGAGGCTTCTTTTCATTATCCCAAAAGTAGGTCTTAATGCCAACAGATCGAGCACTTTTTACTGCTTCTGGGTTATGTTCGAAATAAACAACGTCGTCTAATGTCAAATTAAAATGCTCAAGCATTTTTTTATAATATTCTGGACTAGTTTTTTCTGGGTTGTGTTTGAGTGTAAAAACTTCATACGGCATTTTGTCTAACCCAAATTTTTTAAATTGTTCGTCGTCAGCTCCAGTGAGAATTATTTTTTTATTTGGAAATTCATCAAGTATTTTTTCCATTGGTTTATAAATCTCAAAACCATTTTCTGTTCCTATAACGAAAGCATCTACAGCATCAACTAAAATTATTTTCATAAACTATTAAATTAAGTTTTCCGAAGGCGGGCAACTCGGGTTAAGTGCCCGAGAGCTATGTATTTCCTAAGGGCAGTATAGCACTTTGAGGGTAAATTTTCCAGATGTAAGTTGAAGCTCGTGAGTCGCTATCTAACTTTTAGGGAATGTTACACTTTGAGACACGGAAAGCCCATATTTTTATTGTATCACATGAAACAGTGACGCGTAACACTTTACGAACAAAATCACTTAGAATCCTCGATTATCTTTGAGAATTAAAGTGTCTCACGGCAAGATTAGTGAAAATGGTAGGAACTGACATCAATTGCCTTCACAACTTCACCAGTTTGAGGGTCTTTTGTTAGTGTATCAATCATCTGTATCGTAGTGCCCGGGATATAACTATCTAATGAATATGCTTGGAATCGCTGAAGCCCTTTTCCCGACAATTCCAAGCTTTTAAAAAGATATCCTATAAACGAACCCGTAAAACGATAGCAACGTATGCAGGATAAGATTCTTGGCTCTAAATCGTCGCTGTGTCCACGCCAGCGATAAAATGTCGGACAATATTCAATCCATTGCTGGGCTATTTGTTTTAATAAAAAAACCAGCTTTTGCTGGGCCCGAATATTTCCCTTTTGAGCTATTCTGACTAATGGAATAGCTATTGCATCTCGCAACCTTTTGTCTTCATCGTTAATGGCCGCAATAAAAATATATAACTTCTCTTTGTAGTTTTTAAGAATTATATCAACCTCTTTTTTATTACGGTATAACCTTACTTTTTGAGGTTTATGCCTAGGTGGGATCCAAATTCGCTGAAATCTTTTATCCAAAGAAGATATGGCTTTGTCCCAGTCTATATCTCCCACTTCCGTCCTAACATTTTTAACTATATATTGATATACATTTGGCGAATGTTCCGATATCCACGAGCTACGAAAAGTGAAAGGTTTTTCTTTAGAAAGTGTGTCGCCTAAACTATCAATTGCTTGCTGAAAATCCATTTTCTTCTTTCTTGGCCAGAGTTTTTTTGATGGCTTCTCGCATGAGTTTGTGACCTATTGTTATTTTATCTACTACATTTTCTGATTTGTTTAAAAAATCAGAGAGTAAATCTCTAGGAACTTTGTTTCTAAGTTCAAATAAAATTTTCTGATGACACTTCCTAAATACCATTTTACTTCCACAAATACACTCCTCATGTCCAGCTGTAAAACTATTACCAACAATCATTTTCAGAAAATCTAAAACAAGTAACGGGTCTTTAGTATTTAATTTTTCAAAATAAAATACAATTTTCCCATCAAAGCTATGGGGCCAGTCGCCGAATGGCCATTTCTTTTTCTTTTCAAAGTAAGATTGGCTAATAAAAAAATCCCTAACAGGACCACTTAAGAAAAACCTTAAATCAAATGGTTTATTCCCATGTTCGAAATACCAATCTTCCGGCAAAAATAGGCATAAATTACTATTTAACTCATTCACATGACGGTCCTTTATTTTTGGTAGTCTGCCACCCATTTCTCTAACTTCGGGTAAACTAGAAGGAAAGTCGTTTGGGAAAGAGATTTCAACAAAATAACTGTCAAACTGCTTACCTTCCTCAGTTAACTCAAGCCGACCCATAAAAATAATTCTGTTTTTTACTGTTTTGAATTCGAAATAAGGTAAATCTTCCGAAAATATTTTCCTAACTTTAGCTAATAATTCTGGATTTTTTTCGTACCAAACTGACATTACGCGTATGGTTTAATTTTGGTTGGACTTTTTTGAGCAGATTGACTGAGTATAGCTATTTTTTCTACTTCGCCCAGTGATTTTGTTAATCCGAAAACGCTTTCCCAACCATGATTCTTAATTAATTCAAGGGTATTTTCTGAGGCGAAACTCAGGCTATCCTTTACAGAATCGTTGAAGCTATCTGACAAATCGTTCCCAGATGGATTCGCAGGATCCTCTACTGCGGTATTTTTGACGTTATCTTTAACATTTCCCCAAAATTCAGTCAGGTTGGTCTCAAAATCATCTTTATTCTCTGCGCCATCCAATAATTTTATGACTAATAGCTCTATAATAAATGTTTTAACATTTAATCCGTATTTGATTTTCCATAACTTAACCAGGCGGATAAAGTCATTCAGCTTGCTGTCTCTAATAAAAGATATTTGCACGTCGGGTGAAGTCCGGATATATTCCTTCTCTGGGCCGTTCCAGTACATATTCGCATATTTTTCTTTTTCATCTTCAAATTTACCGACAATAAAATCAATATGATAATCAGTTTGGTTCTCTTTATCCTTTAATCTGAGCGACAGTTTTTTACTTTCGTCAACGAAATAAGAATCAGCTAAAAGTGTTTTTACATTTTCTCTAATCTCTTTCAGTGTCTTGCCAGCACTGTTGTCGTCAAATTTGAAGAGGCAGATAATATCCAAATCATAGCTCTCCCTTATCATTGTGTGCTTTGCTTTTGAACCTCCATAGATAATTTTTGGCGAAGCACCGAATTTATCCCTTATAATTTTTTCAATTTTCTCTCTGTGGCCTTGCAACTCGCCAACTTCGGGACTGTCATCAGTTATTTTTTCTCTATCAAGAACGGATTTTAAATATTCGTTATTTTCCATGTTTTTTATTATTAATTGTAAAAATATATTTAAATTTATTTTTATTGAAACTGTTAAATATTTTAAGGCTAGGGTCAGCATTCTTATTCAAAGACCGACCACAGACAACAGCCACTGGTGCTGGTATCGCTGGGAATAATTCAATAGACTTTAATCCTTTATGTTTGCTTTTTATAAAGCTTACCGCCGTTGTATATTCTTTCTCAAAATTGAACAAATCCTTTTCTGTTCTTAGGAAGTTATAATTTGGGGTGGGCTTTACTGATAACTCATAAACATAGTAATCTTTTTTGACTGCCTCCGGTAACAAATTTTTGTCTATGGAGCCCGACAAAGATAAAAGGAGGGCAACTTTTTCGACACGCTTTCCTTTATTTACAATCCTAAAATCATATTTGGCTATAGCTGTACCTTTATTCCATGCCCAACTTTCTCCGTCTCTATGCCGTTGAAAAATTTTTGTTTTTACTTTGTTATTTAACTTCCAACCCAAACAAATAAGAAGTGGAATGGGTCCTATCGCAAAAATGGAAACGTGGTCTATTTTATTCCTTTCCAAATCAGAATGGAATTTATTCAATTTTTGTTCAATCTCCTGCATCTTAGATCTCCAGTATGCACCGTTACCCAACCCAGACACACTAGTATAGTCTATCTCTTCAAACTTATCTTCGCAGGGACACAACTTCTCGCTCATTAGAGCATTGACAATATCACCATCGCCGACTTTAACTATTTCGTTACTAATATTCGCAAGCATTTTCAATATTTTTGTTTGCCGATTATTGCCAAAACTGGTTGCCGTTCTGACTCTTTGTTCGTGCTCAATCTTAGCTCTTTTTAAATATTCAGGCGAGTAATATTTAGCCAGCCCATTTTTATCAATTTTTTCATGACAATCGGGACAGGCGAGTAATAAATTTCTTATATCATTATCGTGCAGCTTGTCTTTTTTTGCTCTTGCTCCTCCTTCATGAAAGGCGTATATATGAGCAATCTCACCCCAAATAATGTCTTTATTAGTGAATAAATCCTTTATAACTGATTTGTTGCACACTTCGCATCGTCCAGCGGCCACTGCAAAAAGAAGAACCCTGACAGCCGGGTCAATTTTTCTTTTAACTTTTGAAATCAATATTTCTTTATTATTCTCCTGTGGCATTTTTTTCTTGCTTTTTAATAACACCGACAACAACGCCATTAACCATGTAGTCCTGAAAATCTTCTTCCCTAATATAAATAGGTTTAGTTTCGAAAGTGGATTCAGACTCAAGGCGTATCTGCTTATTTTTACTATCCTTGTAGAATCTCTTTAAATTAGCCATTTCATCTATTATCGAAAGCACATACTGGCCATTTAGGGGTGACACATTGTCGCCGTCTATTACTACATAGTCTCCCGACTCTACCGGCCCGCCCTTTATATTTTTTGCAGCGTTTAAGGAATTACCATCTGCTATAACAATAAAAAGTCCTTCCTGTCTTTTCTTGCCAATTCTTTCAGAGGGCACAGCAAGGTATCCCAGCAAGTTTTGTTCAGCGCGCAGGGTGGCAGGACCGCAATTTGCGGAGCCAAAAATAGGTAGCTTGAGCAAGCCTTCTGAAAAATTACTTTCATACTTCTCAATACTGACAATGCCCGTTTTTTTATCAATAGAAATAAAACCCTTATTTTCCAGCTGCCTCAAATGGTGTATAATATTTTGGGGATTCTCAATTTCAATAATCTTCCCGATTATTCTGGGATTCTTGATATTTATTTTAATTTTCTTTGCCAAATTCAATAATTTTTGTTGAGTTGAATGCATGTCTTAAAATGAAAAGCTAAGAATAATGCGACGATTAATAGCTACTCGACATAGCTTGGCTATATTATACTCCAAAGCACAATTGAAAGTCAAGCTTTTTGTAAAGGATTGTAAACCCTCTTGACAGGTTAGGCAGACATGGAATATACTAAAATAAGATAAGCAAATATGGCAGAAGAAAACAAAAATAAACAACACGGAATTTTTGTCACAGACGTAATGATGCATACCACAAAAATGACCCACCCTACTCCATGGCATCGAGCCGTATTAAAATCGTTTAGAAATATGATGCCCGGAAGGATTTATTCAAACCAGCAAATAAAGTTTTCTAATTGGAAAACCGAAAACGGGGTAACCACTGCACATTTTAGCATGCCGCTACCCGAAGGATGGAAGGAAAAAATTAAAGAAATGAAAAAGCAAGGAAAAGAATTTAAGATTTTTATCCCGGAAGGAGGTATTCCAATATATGCCGGCAAAGATATGGTAGAATATATTAATGGCAGGAATAACCACTGGGCAAAAAGGATTTGGCAGAAGTACACTAAAAAATAAAAATCAATAGCGAAGAGTACCGCTTATTTTGGCTAAAAACCAATAGGAAATACGATCTTAACTGGTCGTATTGAAGAGGCTTTGCCTCGGTCGTGCCCGCTCACAAAAATGGCTTAATGTTTAGGCCCGTTTTGTGAGCGGGCATTTTTTTTGCAAAAATGCGGCGGTCGACTACTCTTCCCTACCAATAAAGAAGCAATTAATAAAAAATAAACAAAAAAATAACATGAATACAGAAATACAAAAAACAAAATTAAATATAGTTTACGTTCCAATTAATGAGCTAAAACCAGCGACATACAATCCAAGAACCTGGAGCAAAGACGCTTCGGCTAATCTCAAGAAAGGCATCCAAGAACATGGACTTGTGGATCCCTTAATAGTAAATTCGGCTGAAAGCAGGAAAAATGTCCTCATTGGGGGCCACTTCCGCCTCTCTGTTTTAAAAGAGCTTGGATATCAAGAAGTGCCAGTTGTCTACATCAATATCCCGGACATAGAAAAGGAGAAAAATTTAAACCTCCGATTAAACAAAAACGTGGGCGAGTTTAATCTGGAAGCATTGGCTGATTTCAGTGAGGCATTCTTAACTGAAGTTGGTTTTTCTTCTGAAGAGCTAGATAACATCTTCAAAATTGACGAAACGCCCGAAGTCTTTGATCTTCAAAAAGAGTTGCAAAAGTTAAACATTAGTAAAATAGAAGTGCAGAAGGGTGACTTATGGCAGCTCGGGAGTCATCGTTTAAAATGCGGAGACTCAACTATTGAAGAGGACGTCTTGGATTTGATGCAGGGCGAGAAAGCTAACATGGTTCTAACCGATCCACCATATCTTCTAAATTATTTGAAGGGCAAAAAGAAAAATGGCAATCCTACCGAAGGGTTCGGACTAAAGCGTGATCGTAAATATTTAGAAACCGATGTCTTGCCTGATAACTTTACAGAACTTTGGATGTCGAACATGGCTAAAATCCAAAAGCCAGATTTCTCCATCATAATATTCGAGAACCCAAAAAATTTAAGAACTATTTGGAACGAGCTCGAAAAACATTGGAGATATAGGAACACGATAACCTGGCACCTGCCAAACAGGGTTCAGGGATTTGCTTCGAAGTACAAATTCTTTAACAAGACAGATATTGCCTTGGTCGGGACTGGCGGAGATGTCGCGCTCAATTTAGAGCCAGAAGGAGAACTGTTCCAGCAAGAATATGAAAATGCGCTGTTCGCAACGTCAGGAAAGCCTCATTGGGAAAATTACGAGAAAGGGAAAAAGATTTGTCCAACAGATTATATTGAATACATAGCCGCAGATGAGAAAAGTTCAGGGCAAGGGATTATATTCGGCACCAAACCCATAGAAATCCTCATCCCCTACTTAAAAGTTCTAACCAGACGCGGAAATTTAGTTGTAGAACCGTTCGGGGGTAGCGGTAGCACCTTAGTAACAGCGGAAAAATTAGGTCGACGCTGTTATCTCATGGAAAAGTCGCCAGTGTATGCTGAAGTAATTAAAAATAGGTTTTTTAAGTTGACAGGCATAGAACCTAAACTAATCAAACATGGAGGAACAAAATAAAAAGGAATCAAACCCAGCAAAACTAAGACAACCAAAAGAGAAAAAAGAATTAGTTGAGCAACTTAAAAAAGTGCCTATTATCCAGATAGCCTGCGAAAGGGTCGGCATAAGCAGGCCGACCTTTTACCGATGGAAGGCGGATGACGAAGATTTTGCAAAAGAAATAAAGGATGCGTTGTCTGAAGGAATTGTGTTCATAAATGAATTAAGCGAGTCGCAAGTTATAGCTCTGATAAAAGAGAAAAACTTACCAGCGGTTCGTTTTTGGCTGAGACACAATCATCCAAAGTATGCTCAACGAATTGAAATTACTACCAAGGAGCCTCAAGAAAAATTGGACCCAGAGCAGGAAGCTGTAGTGAAGGAAGCTCTACGGTTAGCTGGGATAACTCCCGCTGAAGAAAAAATGGCCGATGATAAAAATATACAAGTTAACGTTCAAAAAGAAAATGGAATCAGCGAAAAATTGCCAAACGAACAATCAGCCGAGGGAGGAGCAACCACAAAATCAAACTCTGGCGTTGAACCCGGCAACACAACCGACAAACCAACAAACCCTACCACCTGAAATTTTAGAGGCGATGATCCGGGATCGAAAAATCCGCACAGCAATAGTGAGGGAAAGCCACTACATGTTCTTTAATTTATACTTTTCTCACTATGTTAAATATCCTACGGCAGATTTTCAGAAAGAATTTTTCAATTTAACTGAAAGCAATGACATAAAAAAGATTTTTATCGTCGCATTTCGCGGGTCGTCTAAATCATCCATATTCACAATGTCTTACCCTGTTTGGGCGATACTTGGCAAGCAACAGAAAAAGTTTGTCTTAATTATCTGTCAGACAAGGACTCAGGCAAAACAACACATGATGAATCTAAGACGAGAATTAGAAGGTAACAATCTATTAAAAAACGACCTTGGGCCATTTCAAGAAGATGATGAATGGGGTTCTGTATCATTAGTCTTTACAAGACAGAATGCCAGAATTACGGCTGCTTCCTCAGAACAAAGTATTAGGGGCTTAAGGCACAATCAGCACAGACCAGATTTAATAATTGGAGATGACCTTGAAGATTTGGCGTCTACCAAAACAAGAGAAAGCAGGAATAAAACCTATCAGTGGCTGACTGGGGAAGTTATTCCGGCAGGAGATAAAGATACAAAACTGGTTCTTATAGGAAACCTTTTGCACGAAGATTCTTTGCTGATGCGGATTAAAGATGAGCTTAATTCCCAAAAAATTGATGGCGTCTTTAAGGAATACCCTCTTGTCTGCCAGGGAAAAATATCTTGGACGGGAAAATATCCCACAATGAAGGATATTGAAGAAGAAAAGAGAAAATTAGGAAATGATTTTGCATGGGAAAGAGAATATATGCTTCGTATTGTTCCCAGCGATGAACAAGCAATCCACAAAGAATGGCTACAATATTGGGACAAATTACCAGCCAAAGGTCAAAAGGATCGCTATGATTACACGATTAATTATGTAACTCGTATTGGTGTTGACCTGGCAATTTCCCAAGAAGATTCGGCTGATTATACTGCAATGGTTCCTGCTCTTCTCTACGGCGATGGTCCAGATACTGACATATATATTTTACCTGGAGTAATTAATAGGAAACTTACGTTTCCCTCAACTGTTGACCTGTGCAAAGATTTGAAAAAAATATATGACGAAGATATAGGTCACTATACAGAATTTATTATTGAAGATGTGGCGTATCAGAGATCTTTACCTCAGCAGTTAGAAAGAGAGGGAATCACAGAAGTAAAAACCACACGACCGGGAAACCAAGATAAACGCACACGGTTGGTATTAACTGCCCATATGATAAAAAATGGAAAAGTGAAGTTTCCGAAACAAGGAGCTGAAGAACTCATTAGTCAGATTGTGCATTTTGGAATAGAAAAACACGATGACTTGGCTGATGCCTTTTCAAACTTAGTATTAAGCGTAGTTGAAGACCCGCCGATTGTTCCAAGGATATTTTTTGCTTGAAAAATGGGCATAAATTATAAAAATAGAGAGCATACTTATTCCTTGACATATAATATGTGATTTGGTATAATATATGTATGCTGAACATTGTGTTTGGCCTGCCCCGCTGAGAGGCAATCCCAGCAAGCACATTGTTACGTCCCGCTGAGCGGGACAGAAAGGATGGCTCCGATGTCAATAACATTGGCTCCGTCAAAAGTTACTGCACGTGATCCGAAAGGTCTCAAGTTCATGTCGGTCGTGGAGGCAGCCTACAACAAGGCCGGTCTCACCGCTGGTGCGGATGGCGAAGCTCAGCGCGTGAACGACACGCCTGGTCTCGCCGACCACATCGCTGCGTGGCTCGAAGAGCACCGCACCACGAACAAGTTCGAGGACGAGGAAGTCCGGGCGGCCTACGGCTACCCCAAGGAGTACAAGGGTCCCAAGCCCATCGAGCAGCAGATCAAGGCAATCGCCGAGATCTTCGGTCTCGACCCGGCTCTGGCGCTCGAGTACGCCAAGAAACTCCCAGTCCTGCCCGATGGCGCCGAGGGATGGTTCGCCATTCCGTCGGTGGACGCGCTGGCCCAAAAGCACTTCCCCGAGGTCACTGACCCCAGCGAGAAGTACTGCCGGGCGCTTCAGCTCGTCCATCAGAAGATCGCCGCATCGCGTTCGTTCAAGAACTGGCGCGACGGTCAGATCGACACGGCCCACATCAAGGTCTCGGCTCGCACGCTGGAAAAGATGAATCAGATCGCCGCACAGCAAAAAGGCGACATTCTGATCATCGCAGCCCAGCTCGGCAAACGGCACGGCGGACGTTCGGTTCGTCGCGCTCGGGAGGTCTTCGTGGCCAACGAGTACGGCCTTACCAGCGTCGCTGGTGGCTCGATTGTTCTGGTTCATCCGGAACGTCTTGTTCGCTGGGAAGAGTTGGACATGGACATGGCCGGAGACGAGTTTTCCGATGACGGCGATGGTCGGTTCGGCCACGCTCCGTACTTCAGCTTCCACGACGACAGGGCGGGGTCGACACGCACGATGTCTCGAGCCCGTACGACGACTTCGGCTCCTCGTCGGGCTTCGTCCCGCAGTAATCCTCAAGCCTCGAACGCTTGATTCTTTCGAATTCTTATTCCTTGAATCTTTCGTTCGCGGCCAAAAAGCGGTTTTCCACAACTCACCTTGTGGGAGACCGCTTATTTTTTTACTTTCAATATTATTTGTGTATAATTAAATTGAGATTAGGTTAATGAACAATCGTTTACGGATGATTGTCACCGAACTCTCTTTTCAATAAACAACCAGAGTCTTTGCGTTCACGGATGCAAAGAGCGTGTTGCTTGAGGAGATACTGCTTGCCCGATCTGTGGCGGGTTTTCTTTTTTATAGAGATGCCGTCGAATAAAATTCAGGGGGTTAAAAGGAGGATATAAATCGCAAGATCGTAAACCTCTGCCTCCGGTGATTGGGATGGATTGGGGCAAACATCCGATGACGGCGATGGTCAGTTCGGCCACGCTCCGTACTTCAACTTCAACGACGACAAGGCCAAGTTCGACACGAACGATGTCTCGAACCCGAACGACAACTTCGGCTCCTCGTCGGGCTTCGTCCCGAAGTCTCTCCTCCTCTAAATGCAAAAGGCATTCATTTTTTGAATGCCTTTTGCATTGTAGGCTACCTCGGATTTAAGGATCGCATCCAACCTCCGAGCATTCTTCCAATCTCATCAAGGATCTCCTCAAAAGCCGTGTACTTTTTATTGTCTATCGTTTTAATTTCTTTCATCAGCCGCAGAAGTATCCGCAGTACGTTCAGATTTAAACTGACCCTTTCCAGCACAGCGACTTTTTCGAACTTTTGCTTGTAGCTGGCGCACAATATTCCCTCTAAAATATCTATCGCAAGATTTTCCGCTTTCTGCCAAATCGCATATTTATCTTGTTTCGGGATTGTTGTCCTGAATACATAAAACATTTTGTAAAAGTCGTATGATTTTTTGAAGATTGGTATGTCAAATTCGTCTGTCATATTTTTACAGTTTGATTATTTATTATTTAATTTTTAACTATGAAGATTTACAAAAACCTTTTTGACGAGATAATTTCTACAGAGAATTTATTCCTGGCTTGGGATAAATTCAAAAACGGCAAGAGAAATAAACAGGACGTTCAACTTTTTGAGTGGAACCTTGAGGAGAATATTTTCAGATTAAACAGGGATCTGAAAAATAAAATGTATAAACACGGGGCTTACCATTCGTTTAATATTTCAGATCCTAAACCACGAAATATTCACAAGGCCCAGGTTCGTGACAGAATTCTGCATCATGCTGTTTTTCGGATTTTAAATCCCATTTTTGAGCCAGGATTTATCTCTGCATCGTTTTCCTGTCGGGAGGGCTACGGCACGCATAGGGGCGTACAGTATTTGCAGAACACTTTAAGGAGAGCAACCCAAAACGGCAGAGTTTCATGTTTTGCCTTAAAGTGTGATATTAAAAAGTTCTTCGATACAATCGACCATGATACTTTGCTTGGCATATTAAAAAAGAAAATTAAGGATGAGAACACAATTTGGCTTTTGAAGCATATTATATCGAGCTTTTCTTCAAATTACTCCTTGCTCGGCATTAATAAAGGCGTCCCTATCGGAAACCTGACCTCCCAGCTTTTTGCTAATATTTATTTGGGCGAGCTTGATCGGTTTATCAAACAAGAGCTAAAAGTAAAATATTATCTTCGCTACACGGATGACTTTTTGATAATCTCCGAAAATAAAACGTATTTGGAAAAAACTCTGCCTCCGATTGTCTCTTTTCTACAGGACGAACTCCGCCTAAAAATTCACGAAGAAAAGACAACGATACAAAAAACGAGCCAAGGAGTGGATTTCCTTGGCTACGTTGTTTTCAATAAATATAAATTGGTCAGAACTAAGACAAAGAAAAGAATTACTAAAAAGTTTAAATCTAGAATAAATCAATGTAACCAAGGTATCATTTCAAAATCTTCACTTTCTCAGTCGCTGCAATCATATTTAGGATTACTCTGCCACGGCGAAAGCCTTGCTATAGAAGAAACTTTTAAGAAAAATTTCTTGGAATCTATTACCGATAAGGAGTCTTGATATTATTTCACTATCGAACAGTTATCCAATAATACATTCATTATTACTTCGCCCCTAACCTTTCCGCTTAATGTTATTCTTGTGTCTTTTGCAAGCGAAGCGAGCTGTGCCGAATCGCTTTTATCGAACATGCACTGGACGGTCGATAATATGTCTCCGGCGTTTAGTGAAACGTAAGGTGTATCTAAAATATCTTTTCCTATACTATTTATTGTTCCTGAAACCTCAATTGTTTTACCTTTATATTTTGTATCTGCAGATACTTGGTTTGCTTTATAATCAGCATAAAGTTCTGACGCACCAACCTTAATAGCTGGGGCAGATGGCACATTGTTCTGCGATTGGGTTGCGCCAGTATTATTTGTATTATTTTTAGATCCGCTTGACCCGATTATAATAAAAATAACGACTACTACGAGCACCCAAAACCACCATCGTTTATAAAACTTCTTTTTCGGTTTCTGTGTTTGATTTTCCATATATTTTAATTATTTTAATATTTTTGTAATTTCTTTATTGGGAGTCGACCTTTTTGTTATAAGATTCTATTATTTTAATATCTTCATTAGTTAAGCCGTATAACTTGTAAACTTCTTCATCAATTTTCTTGTTACTTTTTTCTACATCAGACTTTATAGAAATCCATTTTTCTGAATTTTCAGTTGTTTTTTGCAATTCTTTATTGAAACCAATAATATCCTCTACTAGCTGAATCACTAATTTTTGTTCTTTTGTGCTCCCCTTCCAAATCGGAAATTTTTCCAGTTCATTTACTTTAAACTGCGGGAAAATCTTTCTCTGGAATTTATCGAAAGCTTTGGCAAACCAATAAGAGATTAACTTTGAGTTTATTATCCCTAATATATATTTTAAATCGTATTCTTCATTAAGACTCAAAATAATCATGCTATTGATATCATTCAGATATTCGTCGCCTGTAAAAATTCCGTTGATACAGTAAGGATATGGAGATGGTATCTGCCTGACTAAAATTCTAGGACTGTTAAAAAATTCAAATTTTCTAGGGGCAGCTAAACACTTTCCATATTTTAAATATAGTCCGCCCCAATTAACCAAATATCTTTTTACGTCCTTCCCTCCAAGATATTTTAAATAATCGTCGCCTTCTTTTTTGTCAGAGTGGTAGATTCTTTCATCTTTCATTTTTTCTGTCTGAATGGGTACGCCCTTGCCAACCTCATATGCTTTCAAACCAGCTTTAACGGTACAAATATCTCCCAGCATATCGCATCCTTCCAATTTTTTAATAATCGGATCTGCTTTACTGCTTGACCTACCGATGTGAATTATAAATTCATCCTTTAAAAAATCTTTAATTTTATAGGTGTTCAAATCTAAAACCGCACCATCTTTTATTTCACCAAGCTGAATATCTGTTGGAGAGTCTTTTTTGAAAATCAATATGCAGGTATCCACCGATGCCTGAGAAAAAACCGACTCGTCTGCATTTATGATTTTTAAATCCGCGGTATTTCTTAATAAATATTCCCTAAGAAATGCAAAAGAATTAATCGTAAGCCAATTATTGGGAACTATATACCCGAACTCACCCTTATCCTTCAAGAGATTTATGCCTCGCTCGATAAATAGAGAAAAAGTATTTAGCTGATATTTCTGTAATTTATAGTTTTCGTAATAATATTTTTTCTCATCTTCTTCAAAACCACCGCCTCTGGTAAATATATATGGCGGATTGCCTATAACGGCATCGAAACCACCCTGTTTAAAAACCTCAGGAAATTGCTCTTGCCAGCTGAAAGGCTTTTTGTTTTTGAAATCTTTGCCGAAATATTTTTGTAATTCTTCATCTGTACCGGATATAAGTGAATTGCCATTTTTAATATTATTTAAAAATGGCAATTTTTCTCTTTTACTTAAAGCGTTGATCAATAAATTTAATCTTGTAATTTCAACTGCTTGTTGGTCTAAATCGACTCCATAAATATTTTCTTGAAGGATTTGAATTTTTAGAATATCCTCGGGTCCCCTGAAACCGAACTCTTTATATTTTTCTAAAATAACGTGGAAGGCCTTAATCAGAAAAGAGCCCGATCCGCAGGCCGGATCAATTACTTTAATTTTTTTGATATCCTCAATTGTTTTACATTTGTCTAAAACAGGGCCCAAAACGCTTTTTACAATGTAATCAACGATGTAACTTGGAGTGTAGTAAATTCCTTGTTCCTTTCTTTTTCCAGCATCTTTTGAAACAGTGGCACCCTTTCTCGATTTAGAAAGCCTATGGCTTAGATAATTTTCATAAACTGTGCCAAGCACATCAGCTGGCATAGCCTTAAAATCATACTCATAATAGCCCTCTTTGCCATAAAGAACATGAATTACCCTTTCAGTTGCCCCACTGTATTCTTCCCATTTCTCAAAAGGGTGAGGAGAGAAAAGATTTGAATTATAATAACTATCAAATTCCCGAAACTTCTCGGTCATCGCTTCGTAGAGCTGTTTTTTAGTTTCTTCTCTGGCTTGTCTGACCATAGGAATTAGAGTCGATGGCTCAATACCCCTATCTTCCGCAACCCTAATAAAAAGTAGGCGATCCAATAATTTTTGGACGCCCTCATCTAACAAATCGGAATCAACGCCACTATTCCACTGGCCGAGGTCTTTAGTCAAAATATCCCTGCAATTTTGCAGATCTTTGTATAATAAATTCGTTACAGATATTCTTTGAACTTTCTTCCCAACTTTTTCTGCTTCTTTATCTAATAGGTCTGCTTGGAAGGACTCTTTCGTGAGTAATGCCAGTTGGTCAAACCTTTCTAAAAATTCTATGCAATTAATTTCAAAAAATCTTTTGTCAGATAGCTTACCCTCAATATCTTGAGCGTTAAAAACAATTAGTGTCTCAAAATTTGTAAGTACTGCCCATGTAGCACCCTTGTTGAAAGAATATTTAATGGCTTGATTGGCAAATTTCTCATCATGGATGTCAACGTTAAATCGTTTAGCTTCTAAATAAAACTTGATCCTATCGTTTAGATAGAATCCGTAATCTACTCTTTCTGAAGAGATTGTTTCTTCGGCTGATACTTCTGTTCTGCTGTAGACATCCCAGCCAAGTATTTCAAAAAGGGGTAAGATAAAATCCTTTTTGGTCTGCTCTTCTGAGTAGAGTTTTAATTTTCCTGAATTTTTAATATCCTCGTATTTCTTAACGAGATTTTTGAGGTCTTGTTGCTTAGGCATACTAGGGATAGTTTTATTTATGCCTTTTACTGGTCGGAAAACACAAAGCTCCCCGCCAGCGACGGCCTTTCGACCATCCGTATACCTTTCGATATACGACTATCCCTAGTACTCTGACGAGGAGTTCTCTACTAGGGATAGTTTTAGTGCCATGCCCATAGAAAATCTATGGGTTTAGGCGAATTATTAAATTGTTATTTAATGTTATCTTAATTTTTGACTTTTGGGAAGTCCGAGTTACCAACTCTTTTGAGCCTCTTGGGTCTGGACTAAAGGTCATGATTGCGTCATTCCTTATATTGAAAGGTCGAGATCGAGACAATAATTAAGATAAAAATTAAAAAAAATATGGATCAAATTACAATGCAAACTAAAAAAGGTGTAGCGATAACTTCTCTTCCTATTAAATATTGCCTCTACGCTCGTAAATCTACCGAATCAGAAGAAAGACAGGTTCTCTCTATTGATTCACAGATAAAAGAAATGCTCCTAATGGCCGAACGAGAAAAGCTGAATGTGATAGAAATTAAGCGAGAATCACACTCAGCTAAAGAAACGAACCAAAGGCCAGTATTTAACGAGATCATCGATGAACTTAGACAGGGTAAATTCAATGGGATACTGACATGGGCGCCGGATCGCATATCGAGAAACGCTGGCGACCTCGGTAAAATTGTAGATCTTATGGACGCAGGTCTTCTTTCAGAAATAAGAACCTACGGACAGAGATTTACTAATTCGCCAAGTGAGAAATTTCTTTTAATGATATTGGGTTCGCAGGCAAAACTGGAAAACGACAACCGTGGCGTCAATGTTAAAAGAGGGCTACGAACCAGAGTAGAGATGGGTTTGTGGCCGACAATGGCTCCATTGGGATATTTAAACCAAAGATTAATGGATAAGAAGTGCCAGTTAATCGTTGACCCGGCAAGAGGACCTGTGATTAAAAAGATATTCGAGAAAGTTGCGTACGAAAACCAATCTGGTAGAAAAATATACAACTGGCTTAAATTTGAGCTGAATTTTTACACAAGAGGCAATAAGTCGCTGACTTTGGCTGGGATATATAGAATACTAGATAACCCATTCTATTATGGGATGTTTGAATTTCCGAAAAGCAGTGGAAACTGGTACCAAGGGAAACACCAGCCGTTGATCACGCAAGAGTTATTCGAAAAAGCCAGAGCATATTTAAAACGCGATCAAATTGTCAGACAAAACAAAGAGTTCTCATTTACAAAACTCTTTACTTGTGGATACTGCGGCTCAACCATATGTGCGGAAGAAAAATGGAAAGTTTTAAAAGACGGCACCTCTGCTCACTACATATATTATGGATGCGGGCGGGCAAAAGACAGGAATTGTCATAATAAATATATAAGGGAGGAGGAATTAATAACTGAACTGCTGAAGATTTTAGATCAGTTAAATATTAATGAACTTGGAATGAGAACCAAACTCGAAGATGAAATAAAAAGATTCAATATTTTCCAAAGATCAGTGCTCGGCACAAAAGACGGAGAAAAAATAAAAACAGATCCGGACACAGATATTCGTAACTACGCTAAATATCTTCTGAAGGAAGGATCAATAATTGAAAAAAGAGAACTACTCGGCAATCTGAGATCAAGGATTATGTATAAGGACAAGGAATTAACTCTAATAAATTAAGAAAAAAATTGTTATAATGGCTTTATGAAATACATATTTATAGCCTTTTATGGATGGCCAAATCCGCCAATGAATCAGGACGAAAAAGTCTATATAACTGATGAGCATTTTGAGTGTTGGAATCTCAGAAAATTTTCAGCCTCAGAGTTCATGGATGCTATCAAAGTAAAGATTCCTCCAATCAATGACAATGTGCTTATAAACTACTTAAATGACGGCACTGGTTTAAATGGAATAAGCGATGTACAATATCAAAAATGTCTTTGGGGTCTTTTACTACCGGACCCAGAAGATATATATAATGACGGATATAGAGAAGTTCTTGCCCTGTTAAATCTCTTTTCGACCAAGTACATGCATCCTTCTTTTTACGCAACCCAGATGGGAATAAATAAAATAAGTGAATTTAAAAACTTAGACGTATTGCCAAACGATCATCAAGGGTACGCCCATTTTAAAACATCAAATTTTGTTTCTTTCTATAGGGCAATGATAAAAGAAGCAAAATATTCCACATGGAAAAGGGATAATGTGCTTGAATGGTCAAAAGAGGATTGGCGATTATATATGGCTTCTATTTTCTATGACGGGTTAGAAGAATATGAAAGGTCAAAATCGGTTTATACTTGGCAGAGAGAATCTGCCGATATGGCCACTCTTTTAGAGACACTTTTTACGGCAGGAGATGTTCAAAATGAGGAAATTGGATATCGATTACGGAAAAGGATAGCGACATTAATCCAGTGGAAATTTAATGACATAGAAAAAGAAATAAAAGTTTTGTATAAAGACCGAAGCGAATTTGTTCACGGCAGTTATTATAAGAGGATAATTTCTGAAATGAATAGAAATCCAAATGATAACGCTACGCCTCCATCACCTGATTTTGAAAAACTATATAAAACAAAAGAACAGCTCAGGTTCATTTTTGTTGCTTACTTATATTTACATAAAATAATGGTCTCACAGGTAGAGCCATTATTTAATGGTTATGATAATGTTCAAGATATGCTTGAGGGCGCAATAATAAACACCGTACTAAGAACAAAGATAACTGAAACTATAAAACCAATAATAGAATTACTTCCTAACGCATAAACAAAAACACAAAACTTAATTTGTGTTTTTGTTTTACTACCGGACACTCGGGTCGCCACTTCTACTCGACTAATCGAGTCACGCCGATAGAAACTTGTCAATGCGGAGGAGGTGGGACTCGAACCCACGAACCCCGTAAGGGGTTATAGTTTTCGAAACTATTGCAATAGCCACTATGCGACTCCTCCAAATTATTATATTTATTACTATATAAAGTGAGCGACCGGACATTTTATATAATTGAAATTTCATCTTCCAACTCCATAGAATTATATTACCACACTTTTGCAAAAAAAGACCCTTGTGAGTGAAACTCCAAGGGATCATGAGAAACAAACCGGGGTTCACTAGATAGGGCCAACTTGAAGTTGCATATGAGGCTTAAGCCGGATACCGGTCGCGCCCAAAATCCTGAAACCGCCTTCAGGCACAACATAGCCAGGCACGTCTTCCTCAATGGGCGGATCGCGCTTGACAAGCGTATCGTCAAACACATCGATCCGATTGTCTCGTTCGGAAAACTCGAAATAGACAGCGCCTTCTGACCCAGCGGTGAGAGCATGGATTGTGCCAGCGGGCATGTAGATGGTTTCGCCAGCCATGGCCACATGACGCTTTCCGTCAGGTTCGATCACGATCAACATGCCGAAAACAACGTAGAAGCCCTCGTCTTTCTTCCCTTCGGCCGAGAGATGATGGTGAAACGGACAAGTCCAGCCCGGCAGGGAGACCAAGAGTTTTCCACAGAACGTCTCGTTGAATAGATTGATCAGAGCGAGCATCTGCGCGTCGTCTTCCAACCCAAATCCTGCGATTTCGATCTGCGCTGGCTGGACAAAGGGAAACACCTTGCAGGCCAACTCGGCTGCCCGCCTCTGCAGTTCCAAGTACTTTGAACGTTTCATCTGCTTTTTCTCCTTCGCTGTCTGTTGAGAACCATTTTATCAAGGGACCACGTCCTTACAGGACAAATTCTTTATATAAAAATTAACCACAAATGTCAATTTAAAACAAACAAAAACACGGCCTGAAGCCGTATTTTTTAAAATTATAAATTACGATTTAGCTTCGTTTTTTACCAAAATTTTATGCCAATCATTAAAGTCATAAATATCGTGAGCAATAATACCTGCAACAACTCCCACAAAAAATCTTGGCAAATAAAAATAATCAATAAACCATACAAGCAACAACAACATAGCCCCCAAAATCCAGTGATGCAAGTGAATTTTATACTTCCCGCAATCTATAAAAATGCAATCAACTTTCCCATTTTCAAGCAAATATTTTGAAAAAATCTTAGAACCCAAATACCCAAGGGCTAAACCTAGGGCCAAAAGCAAAGAATAATAAGATAGGGCCACCACAACAAATGCTGGTAAATATTTCCTGACTTTTGAGTTGTTGTTTGTTTTTGCTAGTTCTAAATCTATCAATTTATCGCTTATATTGACCAATTCTCCATTGTTTTCCATATTGGTCTATTTTACCATTTACAAGCACCCCTGTCCAGCCCTAAGCCCCATTTTTATCCCCAGCCATATTCAGGTCAAAATTAGTATTTTATGCAAAAAAAGAGACCCGGTGGAAAAGCATTTGATTGCTTTCCACCGGGCCCGACTCAACCGCGCACTTCGCGCGCGGTGTTAGCCCTTCTCGCCGACCGTGGGCACAGCGATCTGCACCCACGTCTGGCAGACTTCGCCGTCGGCGTTGATGTAAACCAGACGGATTGCCGTCTTCTCGGGGTTAAACCAGGAGTCTCCTCCCAAAGGAATCAGGATTGTGCCACCCCTGGCTTTGACGGAGACGTTGTAGTACTCCATCGTGTTGCCGGTGTACCCGTCCTGATAACTCAAGAAGCAGAACATTTTGCCGTCGGGTAAAGTTGTACTCACCTTGATACACATAACCTGGTCATAGACCAAGCCCTGGCAGGTGGCGACCCCGTCAACCCAGCTTCCTTCCGCAGGATATGACCATGCGGTCATCTGAGAAATGGAGCCGTTGTTCGGATCCATATCGCCGGCCGAAAGGTCAACAACCGAGTCAAACTGGAAAGCGGAGTCAACCGCCAACTCCCAGCCACCGTGGCCAGGCCAGATAACCAACAACGAGTCGATGTTCCACGGTTGGTTGACATTGACCCGCCAGAAGCCGTTAGAGAATCCGGCTCGTTGACCGTTGACCCAAACGGCGTCGCTACTGCTGGGCCCGTCGATCTTGAGACGAATAATCCTGTTCCAGTTGAGATCAACCGGGAAGTCTTTCATGTTCATCCCGGGACGGAATGCGGTGAGTTTGGGGTCGCCCGCTATGAACAGTTCGTCCCCCCACGCGTTAAGCCAGTAGGCGTATCCGCGGTAGTTACCGGGACCCGTCTTAACGTCGCTGGTGAGACGCGCTTCGCCGCCGACGAATTCGGCCGACGCACTGGAGTTGAAGGCCCAGTCTTCGTCATAGAGATTGACCTCCAACTTCGTCACGTCACTCAGCGCCGACAGCTCGTACTTGAGCCGGCGCAGTTCGGACTCGTTGTCGCCACCGCCGGCCGAGTAAACCGGCTGGCACAGTGCCACCATCATCGCCACCACGAACATTGCCATCACGGTACGCATCGTCTCTCTCCTTGTTCTTTTGTGTTTCGTTAACGACCCATCTCTTCTATCTCAGCAATCTTCCTTCGCAACTCGTCTTCCCGTTGCCCTTTGCTGGCAACGGTTACCATCAATACGCGCGACTCCTGTCCGCCGACTTCCTCCTTTCTCTTTGGTTCGCTCGCTCCCTTACTGTTAACGTTCGCTGACGACGACACTTCTTGCACCACCGGCTGAACCGCTTCTTGCGGTTTCTTACGCCAGTGACAAAACAAGGCCGTACCCACCATCACGACAAGAACCAACACAACTACATAAGGCATCTTCATAACACTTTTCCTTTCTGTATCTCTCACCGTTATTGTAAATGATCAAGCCCAAGACACACACCAGTGTATCCGAGCAAACAAAAATATGGTTTTCACCATATCTTCATTATCTTTTAATTATAGCACCTTTTGAGCTTCATGTCAAGCTTCGACGCTCCTTTTATTCCTGTCTGAAAACGCTCGTTTCTTTCAAAATTTTATAATTTATGTTATGTTTTAATAAGTACAAGCCCCCGTCGTTCAATGGACAGGACACAAGTTTCCTAAACATGTAATGTAGGTCCGATTCCTACCGGGGGCACAAAATAATTAAAAAAAATAAATCATGAAATCACCAATTGTAGAAATCGCAAAAAAAGTTTGCCCGGCGGTAATAACCGTCATTGTTTCAAAAGATTTGCCAAAAGCAGAGAATTTTTACTCTTTTCCCTATGGAGATAAAGAATATATGATGCCAAATCCGCCAGCCGGCGGAGGAAAAGGTAAAAAATTACAAACCGAAAAAACTAAAATTGGTGGAGGTTCTGGTTTTATTGTTTCAGAAAATGGTTATATTTTTACCTCAAACCATGTTGTTTCCGACACTTCTGCCGACTACACCGTAGTCTTGGACCCAAATCACAAATATCCTGTTAAGGTTTTATCTAGAAACCCAATTAACGACACTGCCGTCTTAAAAATTGAGGGTGAACGATTCCCCTACCTTGAAATGGCAGACTCAAATAAAATTGATCTTGGTGAAGAAGTTGTAGCTGTTGGAAATGCCCTTGGGGAATTTACAGATACACTTTCTGTTGGAATTGTTTCCGGACTTTCAAGATTTATAACTGCTTTTGGAGGTATAGAAAACCAAATGCAAAATTTAAGAGGATTAATTCAAACAGACGCAGCCATTAACCCTGGAAATTCCGGCGGGCCGTTAATTAACATGGAAGGAAAAGTTATTGGAATTAACACTGCCATGATTGCCGGAGCTCAAAACATTGGTTTTGCAATACCCATAAATTATGCCAAAAAGGATTTGGAAGAAGTTAAAAAGTTTGGAAAAATTTTAGTACCATTTTTAGGAGTAAAATATGTTTTGGTTTCTAAAGATATGGCTGAAGCAAACAAGCTCCCCGTAAATGATGGAGCAGTAGTTGTAAGAGAAGCTTTGGGTGAATCTCCGGTGGTGAAAGGTTCGGCAGCAGACAAGGCAGGAGTTAAAGAATGGGACATAATTGTAGAATGCAATGGCGAAAAAATTACAACGAAAAATCCGCTTGCTGAAATTTTACAAAAATGTAAAATAGGCGGACTAACTCCTCTGACTGTTTTACGAGAAGGAAAAAGAGTCGGCTTAACTGTAAAACTAGAAGAGAAAAACTAAAATTACTTAAAAACTGCTTCTGTTGTATAAATGTTCGACGGGTTCCACAACATAAATCCATTATACTTGCTTCCCAAAGAGTCTTCAACGGCTCTTATTTCGTCTTCAACCATTTGAGGAGTATAATCTACTCCCCTATTAAAGTCTTGAAGCCATGGTCTAATTTTAGCTGTAAATACTTGATTCGCCAATTTTCTGGAAAAAGCACTATCCATTGAATACTTCACAACTTCATAAGGGTGCTCTACCGGGTTACTAAAGCCTATAAACCCATTAGCATAGTGCGATGGATAAAGCATCGGGCAAACATAATCAAAATTTTCAAAAGCATTTTCGATTATTTGCCCAATACCCATGTCGTCTTTGCTTGTTGTTGTTTGTCCAAATAAATCTATCGATATTTTTTCGTTTGGCAATTTAACTCTCAAGTATTGGAAAAATTCATTTATAATTTTAGCCCTAGACGTCTTACCATCCCAAACAGGAAAACCCATATTTTCTGTTTTACCGTCGGAAGGAAATCTTATATAATCAAAATTAATTTCATCAAACCCGTGGTAAAATGCATCTTTTGCAAAAGAAAGGTTATAGTCCCAAACATCTTTTGAAGCAGGGTCAAGCCAAAACAAATTGTTATTATCTTTCCATAAAATTGGTTGTGCCAAATTAGTAGTTGCTGTCTTGTCATAAATTGCCAATTCTGGCCTGGCCTTTGCAAAAACGGGGTCTTCAAAAACAACTATTCTTCCAATTACATAAATATTTTTTTCATGGAAAAATTTTATTAATGCATCAATATCTGAAATTTTTCCCGCTTTATAAGGAATTGTCCCAGAATAATCTTTTACATCAACAACCACCGCGTTAATCTCGGTTGTTTTAAAAATGTTTTCTAAATAGTTAAGATATTTTTTACTGCCTGCTGAATATCCCGTAACATAAACGGCTTTTACAATCTCCGGCGGATTGCTAAGTTTTTGCGACCCGTTAGGCGGATTGGAGGGAATATTAGACACCACTGCCTGCTTTACAAAAATACCATTATTTAAAGTAAGAAACACTCCAATTGTTAAAACTTCTAAAACTATAATTACAACAAAAAAAGTTCTTAATCTAGAAAATACCATGATGTTTGATTATACATCATTTATGGCAAATATTTCCACAATAAATTAAACAAAATTTTCTGATTTTCAGCATTATTTTTATCTTCAATAATTACCGCCAGCATAGATTCCCAAGAAACAATCATTACCCTATTCCCATAAATAATAGTAGTTGCTTTCAAATTTACTCCTTTGGGTAAGAATTTCACCTCTCTTAGTTCTCCTTTACCTAATTTTTTTTCCAACAACCCAGCTTTTGATTTTTCAACAATTATTTTAGCTTTAATCTTTTTGCCTATTCTTTCTTCGGTGAATGCCTTGTATTCTTTAGGAAACCCTTTCAATATTCTTTCAGAAGATCCAAAAACTAAGTTTTCTTCCAATTCTACTCCATGTCTTATCCTATCAAAATATGCCTGTAAAACAGCTTTATGCCCTTCAAAATACATGACTTTTGGTTTTGAAGTTTCTTTCCCCTGCAAGGCCTTAAGCTCGGGCATTAATTTTTCAAATCTTTTTTCTTTATCTTTTATTAAGTCTAAAACATTTTCCGGGTTTATAGCAGAAAAATATCTTTTTTTACCTTTTATAGCTTGACCCATAAAACCCTTCTCCAACAAAGAAGTAACAATGTCGTACGCTGAAACTCTATGAACTTGGGCTTTTTCAGCTATATTTTGTATTGTGCTAAGCCCCAACTCTAAAGAAGCCAAATATACTTTAACTTCTTTGCTTGTCAGACCCAGTTCTTCCAATTCATTTATATTTATCATAATGTTGTAGAAAAATTACTACACTTTTATTATATTCCTATCAAACACCAATGTCAATAGATGTAGCATATTTTCTACATTTTTGCTTGACAGCGCCCCATAGACAAGCTAATATTTAATATCCGGCAATATGGTGTTGCCAGATAATTGCTCGTTAACAACTAGGAGACGTTATGAAAAAGAACCGTAGAGACAAAGCATTGGCCAACAACGAAATATCGTTTTTCAGGTGTGAAACGATATTCTATGTTGAGAAGGATGGGCATGTCGATGCGTATTCCTTCTCCCACACGAATAATGTCTACACGATAAGACACCTCTTGCACGATGGAGAACTCATAGAAAACCAAGTAATGTCTTGGTACAAAAAGACACCACCTGCGATTGCCGACGAACTACTAAGCAGAATACTTCCTGAAACCTGGAGTTCTAAAAGATTCATGGCCAAACTTTGCAGATATGCAACGCGTAGCTTCACCTTCATAGGCAAGGAGGCATCATGAAAAAGACAAGTTTGTTGCCGAAATATCAAGCTGTATGTTGGATCATTGGTGCGGTCTGTCTACTGGTAAACATCATTCTTTGGTCCCCCGACACAACAACGAAACAGACGGTGGCACATCTCTTCTTTTGTGGGGCGTTGGTTGCGGTGATGTGCGCCGGAATAAGAGCAGATAACAAACTACGGAAGTTAGAAAAAAACGGAAAACAAATCGTGCAGAAACCGTTGAGGTTTTTGGTGGTTTGCGAGTTGCCCGTTCCCACGAATCAAACTTGCGTTGTCGACGCAGTGACAGATTATCTTTGTGCACTTCTGTGCGAAGAAAACGGAGGGCCGGGCCTTTCATACGACTTCATTGACGTCGCGGGAGCAGGAAGCAAGGTTGCCGAAAATCTTGCTGGGCCAGAAAACGAGCGATATCAACTCGTGTTTGTTGACCTTTCTGCTCCAAAAGCAGAGGAATTAATCCCCAAAATCATCTGGAACCTAGAACTGGTGGTTGATGCCCCAGTCGTGGTACCAGTTGGAAATGTTG
>Ga0247840_10002475_pt1 | contig 32864 bp, 34 predicted proteins | sample LaCruzMarch2015__FD_192404 | JGI IMG/M metagenome (GOLD analysis project Ga0247840, IMG submission 192404) | Freshwater microbial communities from meromictic Lake La Cruz, Castile-La Mancha, Spain - LaCruzMarch2015_17m | ecosystem: Environmental > Aquatic > Freshwater > Lake | place: Spain...
CGTCTGTGCCAGATCGGCCGCGGCGGGAAGTGACAGTGACATCGTGGAGCCTCCGGATCACCAAAAACGGGGCTCCTACGCTACCGGGCTAGGGACGGGATTTCATGCAGCCTTACCGGAAGGACACCCATCTTCCAGGAAGGTCGTCAGCGTCGGCCATTGCCCGAGGGCATAGCCGATCGCGCGCCCAAGCAAGCTCTTGGGCAGGACCCGTGGGGCGGTGGTGTCGAGCCACTGCTTGATCGTGTCGAGGATCGGGCGACTGCGCGCCTGCCGTGCGGCTTGGCGGATCGCCGGGGCGGCGCCGCGGACACTGCGCTCCACGGTATAGAGTTCGCCGATCAAGGCGACCATCTGCTGGGCGGCGCTGGCGTTGCGTCCGGCGGCGGCCTCGACGAATTTGCGGCGCACGTGCGCCCAACACCCGGCATGGCCGATCACGCCGGGCGCGTTGGCCAGGACGTGATAAGCGCTGTAGCCGTCGGATTGCAGGTAGAACGAGCGCGGTGGTGCGTCGGCCAGTGGGTCCGCGTCGGGCGGGAACAGCACCGCTTGCGGCACCGTGGCGGCACGACTCGGGGCGTATTTAAACCAGCGCACCGGCGCTCCTGGCGGTCCGCCACAGAAGACCCACATGTAGGACTTCTGCTCGGCCGTGCGTCCGGGCTCGCGCAGCACCTGCACCGGGGTCTCATCGATATGGATCACCGGCCCTTGGCGCAGCAGGTCGTGCAGTGCGGCGGCCACCGGCGTGAGCGCGGTGTGCAGTTGTATGAGCAGCCCGGCCATGGTCTGGCGACTCAGCTCGATGCCCTCGCGGGCAAAGATTTTCTCCTGCCGATACAACGGCAGGGCATCGACGAACTTGGCGGTGACGATGGCCGCCAGCAGCGAGCTGTGGGCGATCGACTTGGGGATGATCTGCACGGGACGCGGGGCAATCTTCACCCCGACCTCAGCGCCGGGCACGTCCTCATCGCGTGCCACATACTTGGCGCGCTTATATTCGATGACATAGGTCTGGCGCGGGATGATCGCCAGTTGCTCTGAGGTGTCGTAGCCGATGAAGGTCCAATCCGCACCCAGGGCCGCCTTCTCGTCGGCGGACAGATCGAGGATGCGCTCCACTCGTGGCAGATGCGCGGGTAAGGGGCGGCGCACCGGCTGGCGCTTGGGTGGCAGCGTCGGGTCAGGGATGGTGTCTTTCGGCGGCGGCGGCGGTGCAGCGGCCGGCAGTTGGGCCTCCAGCTCACCGATCAGCGCTTCCAACTCGGCTTCATCGAAGAGCTTCAGCTGGGCGTCAGGAACCCGATCGGCACTGGGACCGAAGCGCTTGCGCCGCAGCAGTTCGATGTATTCCAGGAGCTGATCAATCCGCTGGCGTTGCTGCTCCAGGGTGGCGACATGGAGCGCCCGCTCCCGCTGCATTGCGGCCATCTGCTCATCCAATTGCGCATGCAACTGCGCGATGATTCCTTGCAGGATCATCGGGTCAGTGGGTGGCAATGGCGTGCTATTGAGCATGTCGCCAATCATAGCAGAGGGGTGATGATAAGTCACCCGGATAAGCCATTAGAGCAATGAAAAATCGGTGCGCCGATGCGCCTCCACCCGCCGCGGATCCAGGCCCTCCAGTAACCACCCCAATTCGCGTACCGAGAGCGTTACCGCCCCGCCAGTGGATTCACTTGGCCACCAGAAGCGTTGTCGCTCCAGGCGCCGGTACCACAGCCAGAAGCCGTTGTGGTGCCAGAACAGCAGCTTTATTTTATCGCGTGCGCGATTACAAAAAACGAACAGATGACTGGAGAACGGGTCAGCCGCCAAGACCTCGGTGACCAAGACCGCCAGGCCGTCGATGGACTTGCGCATGTCCGTCGGCCCCAGCGCCAGATAGACTTGGGTATGGCTGTCGAACGCGATCATGCCGCCTCCTGCAGCACCGCCGACACCCGCTTGAGGGTGGCGGTATCGAAGTCCGAGGCGATCTCCAGGCGCTGCCCATCGGCCAGCACGAGGATCAGCGGCGTCACGACCGCCGGCGGGGCGTCGACCCACTGCACCGGCACCAACCGCACCGCCTCCGCCGTCTGGTCATGGCCGCGGGCACGCGCCTGGCGGAATACCTCCCGCCAGCGTTGCAGGCTACCCGGCGCGACGCCGTGGCGCTCGCAGTACGCCTGCTGCGTCAAGCCGCTGCGCGGCCAACCCTCAACCAGTTCCCGCCACTGCTCGCGCGTACGTCGCCGTTGTGCCATGCTGAATTCCCCCGAAGTTGCTCTGTTCGGGGGCTATCATCCCGGCCCGGGACTGGCAGGGAAAGATGCAATTCGCCGGACGCTTACGGATGAAGGTATTCAGCACATCAGGTGTCGGCTGATCGATGGCACCCCGATTCCGTTGGATCTGACTCAGCACCGGGATCTCATCCTGCTCTATCAGGTGATGTTCGACGCCGAGCAGAGGCGCCGTCTCGGGGGCGATTCGATTCTCGTCGCTCGAGCTGTACTCGCCGGAACCGACAGTCAACGTATGCGCGGCATCCGATGCGGCGGCACTGAGCGTCGCCAAGGTGCTGCTGTCCAACCCGCTGGATAGAAAGATCCCAAGCGGCACATCGCGCATCAGATGGAAGCACACGGCCTCCCTCAGCAGACCCCGTAAGCTCTCTAGGGTCGTCTGATAATCAGCTCCGCCATGCGGTGGCGTAAAGCGCCAATGGCGCAGTGCGAACAGCAGCACCAGGGAGCCGGCTGGGGTGGCCAGGTTCATCGCCATCCAGGTACCTGGATCAAGCAAGCACGCTCCGCGATAGAGCGTCAATAGCTGCTTGTACCGCTCCAAAGGCCAGCAGCCCAGCCAAGGCCCGTCCATCGATGGACCGATCGATGAGCCCGCTCGCCGCAAGCACGCGCAACTCGGAGGCCAAAACGAGTCCCCGTGACCCATAGGCGTAATCGAGCGCCTTGATCCCTAGCGGATCGCCCGCCACGATCAATCGTTGGCGGGTGCGATCGTAGAACCCGACCGAAAACAGACCATGCAGTCGATTGAGACAGTCCGTACCCCAGCGCGCATAGGCATGCATGGTATCACAGCGAAAGCGAAATAACGCCCCCTCGCCTCCCACCCGGTGCGCAGCTGGGGGTAGTTGCAGATCTTGCCGTTGAAGACGACCGAGCTGCCGGTCACTGGATATTGCATCGGATGATAACCGCCAGCGGACAGTCCAATATCGAGAGTCGACGATACCCCGCCCCAAAAACACCACCGGACACCGAGAAGCACTCAATGCCATCTTCATCCGGACCCCGATGAACCAACGCGCGGGTCATATCGGTGACCGTCTCCGCTGCGAACGAACGACCTAGGAAGGCACCAGCAATTCCGCACACCGCTAACACCCCACTCGGGCCGCTGGCCGGTTCTGTATGTGAGGGTGCACGGTCCCACCATCCCAAAGCTGTTCGAGTGTGTCAACCGTCTTGATGTAGTCAAACTGCGCGATCAGTCCCGCGATGGCTGAGCCCGGGATCGGATGATTGGCGAGATAGTCGATGGACGCCACCAGGGCCTCGACACTTCCGGAAGGGTAGACCAACCGCGGGTTGATTGGGGCCAGCAAGTCCTCAGCGGCGCCGCAAGCCGCGCTCGCCACACAGGGCAGCCCGCTGGCCATGGCCTCATTAATCACCAGTCCCCAGGTTTCAGAGACGCTGGGCAACACCAGTGCATCCGCCGCGACATAGGCCTTCGAAATATCGGTCTGATTCAGGAACCCTGTGAATGACGCATTCGGGGCACCGGCATCCACCGACGACACATTGATCGTGACCGATTCCGCATCATAAACGACCCGGCAGTGACGCCGCACATCCACGCCGAGTTCACCAGAGCCCACAAACAAAAGGTGATACCCACGAGGTGCGTCGCCACCTGCCAAGCGTCTCGCCGCGGCCACGAGATCGAGTGGGCACTTTTCCGGAATAAATTTGCCGACATAAAGGAGACAAAAGGTCCCGTCCGGAACGCCCCAAGCACGACGCAATGCCTCCCGTTCCGGCAGGTACTGGCGAGCTTGAGCCGCGAAACGACCATTGTCGACACAATGCGGCCCGGCAACCAGACGCTCATCACCAACCCCATAACCGCGATAGAGCCTGCGGTTCGCCCCCCCCACGCAGAGAAAGCGATCCACCCGGTCCAATAGCCCCCCCAACAACCAGCGCTTCGCAACACGCCGAAAACCCCGGTCGACCTTCAGGTCATTACTGTCTCCTCTCATCCAGACCTGGACACCAGCCCGGTGAGCGAGAAACGTGGCCTCCCAACAGGCCCGCACGTTCCAGCCCGCCACCAGTACACCCGTGACCGCTCCGCCGGTCAGCCGACTGCGGAAGTCTTTGCAGAGCCCGACGTCCCAAAATCCGCCAAGTTGCTGTGGTACCGGGTCGGGCGGAAATCGGTTGGGATACCCTCCGAGAAGATCCATATCCCACTGAAACACCCTAGCGAACTCGATATCGAGACTCGGCTTAACCCCATGAGCGGTTAGATACCAGACCTCGAACGGTACCCGCTTTCGTTCTGCAAGTCGTTTCCAGATCGGCACTTGATACTGGATAGGATGAGTAGCTAGAATTGCAAGCATAAATTTAAGCCAGACGCAGACAACCTAATCGAAGCCAAGCAACGCTTAACCTTGACAACGTTGTGGGTTGTGAAAATCCGTCAAATCACTTTTTCTTTCTGACAACAACCTCGATTGAGTACTCGCCATCACTATGCACGCTCGGATCCGTAATCGTGTGGCCCTCGGCACACTCCTTGGCATACAACACCTCAAAGTCAGAAAGGGATCGCGCGATCAGCGCTAACAGACCCGTGGCATGCGGCGGTTCATCCTGATCTAATACGAAAATATGTTTGTGATCTGGATTCCATTGAGACGGTAGGTCTGCCTTTTTCTCATACAAATCCCGATGTGGCACGTAAATAATCAGATAACCACCCCTCTTTACCAGCCTCCACCAATTTCCTAGCGCTTCAGCGGGACGCGCCAAGTGCTCCAGGGTGTGCGATGAATACACGTAATCAAACGATTCATCTTTGTATCTCTTGATATTACTTGCATCCCCGTGTTCAAAATCGTAGCCGATGCAGTTCGCTGCAAGCAAATCACCGCCATATCCAATATCCAAACCTTTACCCAAGCAATACCTATCAAAAAAACCTTCCCTAAGACGCCTGCTTCTAGCCTTTGTCGTTTCACCTTGCACGCCAACTCTGCCCATCACTCTATAACGGATCTTCTTATATTCCACGTAAGTTGAAAATAGCCAGTTATAGGCAACCACTGGTAGGATCGACCGAATTCTTTGACGAACTTTCATAGACTTCACCTTTTGCGAGCGAATATCTGAACTATATCGGCCCATTGCTCTCAACTGACTGCTGTCCGACGCTTGAGCGACACAAGAAACCAATCCAATAACAAAACAATAAGGACAGCCCGCAACATTGCGAATAAGTAAAGATGCATTTCCTGCTCAGCAACAAGGATCGACTGGCACAGGATTAGATAGCATACCCATAGCGCCGTCGAGCGACTTTTGGATTCCACGAAAAGACGTTCAAGCCAGCGCCAAATAATACCCAGAAAAAACATCCCAAACAAAACGCCTATTACCCCAAAATTCACGTAAAATTCAAGAGGGGCATTTGTCAACGTATCAGCATTCGTTTTGCTGTCGTAATAGATGCCTCGCATCGCATTAAAGTGATCTTCGGCCGTATTAATCGGTCCTTTCTCAGGGTAAACAAACCGGGGCAATAGAGTACTCATAAAGCCTGTCCACATCGATTGGCCCCAAAGAAATTGCCAGCTCGCTGAAGTCTCTGCTAGCTCTATTGATTCTGCCAAATTATCAACTGCAGCAAGCCTTGACGTAGATAAGGTATTAAGAAGATCGTCGACCCCCGAAGAAATGACTTTCTCGTCAAACAATGAGCTGGAAATCGATTTGATAAACTCAGAGCCTTCAGTTTCTGCATGCTTACGAAAAGACCCGACTCCATACGTTGTCCGAACGGTTTGCGCTACCGCAAGGCTCGCAAGCAGCAGGACACCCCCGAACATGAGGTATTTTCTCTGCGGAACCATACCTGCCATTCGAACTGCCAAAATGAAGCCAGGAGCATAATAGAACAGGGATGCCGACCGTGAGCCACGAGTAATGCTAAGAAACGCGCCGATCAACAACAAGACAAGCGCTAAAAAGACAAGCAGACGCGGTCGGCCTTTTTCAAATAACACCACCCATGCAACGCATATGAGGATGTTGTTGGAAATATAATAGATCTGAGCGTTAATGGCCTCCGCATCAGCAGCCAGGTAATTAGTAGAAGGCATATAGCTGAGCGTCGCTGTCGATAGCACAAGAAATAGGACCACCACTTGGCGTGACGTCCAGCGGTAGCCTGCTTTGTGACATCCTCTGCTTGCCTGGGATCTCTGCCAAGAAAAATAGCCAATAATCAAACAACAAGCGCCTAACAGAAAATACAGTTGGGCAAGGATCGCAAATCGCAGATCAGCATTCGGCCTATTTAAAGCTTCGTGCGTTAACAAACCAATCGCGCTTCCCCACACCCAGTATAGCATGACGCTCAGAGACCAGATGCCAATCGGTCTTGTAAGCGTCTTGTACCATGGGTCGACACGCAACAGACGATACGGTAATAGCGCTATTCCGAGGGTCGCCAAGATAATCACTGCGTATATGACATAAAGCATTAGCGTCTATTCCCGCGGGGCGTCTTGTGAAGCCCGACAGCGCGGCCAAAGTAACCTAGTTCTTTATTACGATCGGCAACCAGTGATATATAGCATCACGCGTCCAACGCCTAATCGCACCTCAACACATCGAGCCATTGTTTACGAAATCTCTCTGGGCCAAAACGCGCGTCAAGACCTTCTCTTGCGGCCATGCCGCACCTTTTTCGCGTCTCTGCACTGGAAAGAAAATGCCTGATCCCATCCGCGAGCGATTGAGCATCAACTTTCTTACAAACATAGCCATCCACTTGATGGCGAACCAACTCGGGTATGCCGCCAACATTGAAAACAACCGACGGGAGCCCGTACCACTTGGCCTCAAATATTACATTTGGCGAAGGCTCTTCATATGTAGATGGGCATAAATGAATGTCGGCGCGCTCATAATATGCAGCTAAATCATCCTGATGCCCAGCATAAAACACTTGTCCAGGAAGATCTCTTGTAGCGCGAGTCACTTCAGTTAATGCAGAAGGATCCTTGCTGGAACCCACTCCAGGCACTTCTCCGACAATCGTCAGCACCAGCTTTGGAAATTGCGGGGATAATTCTCGGAATGCACAAATGAGTAAGCCGATACCCTTATGTTCAGCGATTTGACCAACATAGAGCAGGTTGACTTGAGCATCGTCATGGACTGGATTGTGCGCTTTAACTACGTTTTTTGAAGACCCTATTTGTCGAGGTAGATTATAAATTACCGCCGGCTCAATCTTTGGATATTTGCTCGTGAGCTTATAACCAAGGTATTGACAGTTGACAGCATGCCGATCAACACGATGGAATAAGATTCTGTTTAGGATACGATGGAACGCACTATGCTCGATGAGGTCGTCGCCGTGACGGAAGATCACGTGAAGCTTTGCCATCAATAACATAGGCAGAATATAGAACGTAAAAGAAGTATTTCCTGTCATTAAATAGCCTGGACGCAGGCTGCTGACGACGCGGAAAAACGCTAGAGAACACCGCACGACGCCGTAAGCGTTCGTGATAAGCAAACCTGGCTTTCGCAGAGCCATACTCAGGCTCCAGATGGTGCCGAATGGCAAAGAGGTCGATGAGAAACCCAAGTCAGCAAGATGATCGGCGACATCCTGTCCCCAGCCGCGATGAGTCAGAAAATGGCAATCGTATCCTTCACGCCGCAACAGTTGAGCCACCGCAATAAAAGCTCGTTCTTGACCATAGACTTGGTTTGCAGGGAGCAAAATCAGTATTCGCCGGTTACCCATAAAACTCAACGTCCCTCTTGATGATCACCGCTGGAACTCCTGCAGCCATCGAATGTGCTGGAACGTCACGCGTCACCACAGCACCAGCCGCGACAACCGCTCCTTTGCCAATTGTGACACCCTTCAGAATAGTGGCGTTCATACCGATCCAAACTTCATCTTCAATCCTGACAGGCGCCGTCTCGGTGTTCTGAATGCCGCTAGTATAGGTTTTGTGAAAGTCATGATCGGAGATCGTGACGCCGAAGGCGATCTGGCAATCGCGGCCAATTTCCACTTTCTCCTTGCTGATGATCATGTTGTTGCCCGCCGTGAAGCCACCTCCCCCTAGCGTGACCTGGCCGCCTTCAAGCACCCAGACCAGGGAACCGCAGCCTATTTGATTGAACCCGTTGATCGTCAAGCGCCCGTTTTCCCTAATATAAAGCTTTGTTCGGCCTGCCCAACCGCGAAAACTGCTGCGCTCGGTGCCAAGCACGAGAAATCCTTCTTCGTTAAACTCAATAGAGGTATTGCGCTCGAAATGTAACGAACAATTGGCATTAACGTAGGCACAAAGACCAAGATACTTGCGTGATATCGAGTGTTTTCGCACATGGGTCGAATAATGGAATAGCGCACTCCTTATCAGATGCAGCGGAGCGAAGGCGTTAATATGAGCGAGTGGGTGCTTCATTGATTCGACATCCATACAGGGTAACCTAACGCACCCATCACGAGTGAAGAGGATATGCCTAGCGGGCCAGAACATCTCGAAAATACAATTGGGTGGCGTCAATATACCTCGGTGTTCGGACTCACACGGCAGATTACGCGGTGCGGCGGCTGATTATTCCGAGATCTACGGCGGAAGTCACCTTCGACGCGGGAGTGGGACTGGTCGGGATAGCGATTTTCCAGCGCATCGACCCGATCGCGGGTGCCGCCGCGGCGGCACCGGCAGGGCGCCACGCCATACCTGATGGGGACATCCCCACCAGCTACGTGGCGCTGGTGTGCCTGGACAAGAGCGATTACGAGGCGATCGACACCTTCCACAAAGACCCATACTTACGCGAAGCCCTGGGCCTGGATTAGGGCGCTCTCGGCGGCAACCTTGCGAGCCCGCCCGGATGCTCACGCGGCGAGCTTCGCGGCCGTTGCGAGCGAAGCGTCCGACGCGTTCCTGCGTCGCAGCCAGGAGGCCCTCATCGACTACCTGATCAAATGGAACCCGCACCGGGAAAGTCCCAACAAGTGGCTGGCCTACGTCGCGGCGAACGGCGAGTGGAGCGTGCCGCGCCCGGGCACGCCGATGGCCCTGTTAGCCGTGCGCGAAACGCCCACCCAACAGGGTTTTCACGACAACCTGCGGCGAGTGTTGCGGATCATCGAGCCCACCGAAGACAAACGTGACCAGCACCTCTCGGTCTCGCAGATCAAGGGCGGGTGGACCAGCCTTATGCAGGCCGAGGAACCGATCGTCGCGCTCTATCCCGATCGGACCACCTTCGAGCAGTTTCATTCCGATTTCAAGACCCCCTTGGTCGTCGCGCGGCTGCCGTCTGGTAAGTTCCCCACCAACGCCTTGGTGCCGCCTTCGCCAAGCTGGAGTATACCACTGCACCCAGCGGTTGAAGCGGTCTGTTCGGCCCCGACGCCCCGCTGCGGTTTCCGCCCAAGCGTCGTCGCTTGCGCACCGTGATGCAGGAGCCGTTGTAGGTGGCTGCATGCCTGACGCCCGAAACCCCCCTTCCTCTTTATTGCCTACTAAATTTATTCCGAAAACGTAGAAAAATTGCGCTTCGCTGAAGAGAAAGAACGCGCCTATTAATTTCAAAACCGATCCACAATAATATTAATGGGATAAAATGGAACATAACCCTATTGGCGGAGTCGATCCAGTCAGTCTTTAGTGGAGCCCGAAAGAACGTAATGCATAAGTTCAAAATAACTGACGAAACAAAAAAATAAAAGAGGGCATCATGCTCGATGAAAAACTCTTTTCTTTTAAGTCGTACAACCCAGATCAAGATGGACGCCAGCACAATGAAGTGAGATTCGGCCCCCCAATACCAGGTATTAGAATAAGCTACTTGGAACGCAAATATATTTCCAATCATATGATCTGGTTTAAGCATCAACATAATCGCCAACATAAGCAGAAGAACGGCCAGTATACTAACTCCCATAGCTCTTCTTAAATAAATCCTCTCCACCAACGAGGAACCGAACATGACTAGAGATCCTAATAGCCCTATCCACAATAATAAATACTGCTTTCCGGTGATAAACCCTTGATCCCAATAATTTACTATAAGATAACCGATATAAGGCGTATTCAGAACCAACACTATACCACTCAACAAAACTCTCTGCATGCGATCATACAACAAAAAAGCAAAAGAAATCAGCCACAAAATCACAAAAAGAAACCCCTCCATCCTTGCCATGCTTATTGCGAGCGTTGCAAATGCGATGAATACCATTGAAATCATACTTAAACGCGCCCGCCCTACCCCTATCATAATGGCAGAAATGGATAGGAAACCTATAGCCACCAAAGCATGATGGTTTACATAATATGCCTGTAACCCATAAGCTCGATTGAGAGAAAAGATTGCTATAATAATAGCCCCAGATATCAATACTCCAAAATCGTCTCTTTTGGGAATAAAACGCTTATCAATCAGGAGACCGAAAAGCAGATAAGTAAGTGAAATTGCTACTAGTGGGTGGATGACATATAAATAATAATCTGGATCAATAATCCGGGATAAGCTTATTATGGCTCGCAACATAAGCGGGTAGCCCTCCTGGAGCGTTAGACCTATATCGTAATTCCAATTTATTAGGTAAAAGGAATCTCCTGTCATGTAGACGAGGCCCAAATTAAGATAGACTGCCAGGAGGAGCATCGCTATCACAAAAGCAATCCAAGCAAAACCGCGTGGTGCTAACGCAACTTTGGTGACTAATGCAAAGAAAATCAATAGTATCCCGGAAACAATAAAAAGAAAAAAAAGATTCCAAGTTATTGACTCATGAATACTGTAACGACTTTCAGAAAAAACCAAGACTACAGATATCCAGGCCACACCCCAGCACATAATCCCCCAAGGCAAAGACAATGAAATTCTTTGATATAAAGGCATATCTCGCATAAGCGCTGATACGAAAATAAAACCAAAGCCCGTCAATGCTGCAACCATAAGAGCCGATTTTAGACAAAGCATGGCGCCCATCATTTATTTCATCAAATCTTGCTTCAAAATAACATAATCGCCACAGACAACGTGACTGACTGGGTGCTCTTGATCGCCAGAAATAAAAAGAATGGCCTTAGGAGTTCTTTTTTCGAAAACTTGATCTGCGACCTTCGCTTTCAGTAACTGGGAGCCCTCGTGCAACAAACGATCTTCTCGCGGCATAAATTGATCGGGCCGATACCACAGCATCGCACTGGCCTGTTCCCGATATTGAGCCAGCCGTGCACCTGCACAAATATTGTTTTCAGGTGCGAAACGTACATTTATTCGAAAAGCCGCCAATGGCTCGTGCATGAATAACGTTTCTGGGAGACTAACAAGTGACTTATTATATAATTCGCTCGCGGTCAGATAGAATTTCTCAAGTATTTGATTTTTTGCAGTTCTAGATAAAGTTTCGCTGAAACCTATCCGATCCGATAGTCTATATCCAATAGTTGCTCCGAGGCTTTCGTTTTTTGATGCCGAGATTTTATAAATAATTGCATAACCGAAAGGCAATGATGCTATTCCGGCCAAGATGAAACCGACAGCCAGAGAAAAGAGTTTTTTAGAATTTACGATTTTCATTCCGAAAAGCCCCTTATCCCTGACGTAATATAGAGAAAATTGTAACCCCGGCCGATAAACGGTATCCTTGCGGTGGCACATTGACGGATCTTTTTTCGATGACTCAAGACTCCACCCTATGAAAACGAAGTCCGCTACAGAACAACACCAACGCGAGTATTACAACCGCATCGCGAACGCCTACGACCGCCACTCGTTCAGTCCGCCGACCTGGTGCTACCGGGCGGATTTGTATGATCACATGCTTACCGGCCTCAAGGTGTCTGGTAAGCGCGTGCTCGACACCATGTGCGGAGGGGGACGCGCGGGTCAAAGGCGTGGACATCTTGGATACGCTGTGTGGCATTTATGCGGAGCGGCTTCCCGACTGGCCGGTGCACCGCGCCTCGATGCTTGATACCGGTCTGCCCGCCGCCAGTTATGACTTGGTTGTCGTTGAGTCCCTGCACCACTTGCCATCAGAAGTTTCACTACCAGAAATCGATGCGGGCGTGATCGAGATTGTGCTATTAATTGAACCCGGTTGTCATCTACCACCGCGGGACCCTTCGGTATTAACGCCTAATCTTGGTATACATTCCTGATTACTTAGAGTCATTCGCGCCGACGAATCACACGACAAGGATTGCCCACCGCAACAGAAAAAGGCGGAATACTTTTGGTGACAATGCTTCCCGCTCCAATAACCGAGCCCCGTCCGATAGTAACACCTTTGTTAATGGTGACATGGGCACCTATCCAAACATCGTCTTCAATTATGACCGGAGCGCAAACGTATCCTTGCTTTCTTATTGGTAACAATGGATTATCAAAAGCATGATCCGCTGTGTTGATTATGGCATAAGCAGCGATTCTTACATCTCTGCCGATTCTAACTCCACCAAAGCCATCAATGATTACCCCTTGATTGAGGCTGCTGGATGGACCGACCTCGATGTTCCAAGGAAACCATAACTGAACACCATCAGTAACATAAGACGCGTGAAAATTTTTCGAAAACATTTTTATGACGATATAGCGCAGATAATTGGTTAAAGGAAAGGGAAGATACTTCACAAATCCATATATACTCAGGTACACTCCGTGAAGAATAATATTCAGGGGAGACCGCATGGCTGAGGTGTTCACGCGCATTAAGCCTCGCTTAGCACCGTTGTTCTTTTCGGTATTCATGCGATTTATCTCTTTGCTGAATGCAGGTTCCACGACATTTGATGAAAATCCGGCAAAATCCAATAACCAAGCAATCTACGGACCATGATCAGAAAATACAATCCAGACAACATAGTGGACGTGGACGTTGCGAGCGCAGAACCGTTCACGCCAAGAAAGGGTATAAGCAACAGATTCGCGATTGTATTAGTCAACACCACACCCAGCATCATCAGCGAATAAAGACCAGGATTGCCGCTAACCACCAGAAGAGTCTCGAGCGGCATGATCCAGGCATTGATCACCAGACCGAGCAGGAGGATCGCTAATAATGAAGTGCCCGCCTCGTAGCCCTGACCGGGGAGCACAAGGGCAACAGCCGGCGCATAGAGGGCCGTGCCGACCGAGGCCACGAGCGCGGCGGAGGGTACGACGATCGTCAGCAACCGGAACGCTAGCCCGCGCAGCGCCATCACGTTGCCGCTCGCAGCCAGGCGGGACACCATCGGGGCAAGCTGGTTACGCAACACCACGAGGATGTTAAAGAATCCTTCAGCCAGTTGCGCCACCAGACCATAGAGTCCGACGGCCGCGTCGTTAAGAAACAAGCCAATCATCAGCACATCAAGGCGCACGTTCATCTCATAAGCGAGACCACTCCAGAGACCGCGCAGGCCGAAGGACAGGTGTCGGGCAAGGCGTTGCGGCGCCAGCATCGTCAGGTGGGCTCGCCCTACAATCACAAAAATCTGCGACAACAAAAAGAGCGTTAGCAGCAGCTCGGCGCCGAGAAATGCCTGGCAAACCTCGACCGGACCTGCGCCGGTGGCAACCAGCAGCCACGCGAAAGCCGCCAGCAGAATCGCCCTCAGCCCCATTTGCAGGGCGAACCGCCGCATCCGGTTCAGGCCGTTGAGCGCCGAAGCAGCGGTCTTGTTCAGCGCAAAGAAAGCCAGAGCAGGCGCAACATGAGCTAATCCCTCGCCGACTTGGGGACTGCTGAACACCTGGCCGGCGATTTCGCTGCCAACGTAAGCGACAACAGCGACACCGACTCCCCAGAAGGTCGCCATAACAATGGCGGCCCAGATAGCCGCACGCCTGTCGTCGTCATCCAGGGTCGGATCGGACGCCGTCTGCAGGGCGGAAAACTGAATGCCGCCCACTGCCACCTGCCCCAGAATCACATACAACGCCATGACCTGGTTAACCACGCCGAGGCCGGCCATGCCCAGATAGGTGGCACAGATCAGTAGAAAGACCAGACCACTGACTGCGGTGAGCGCGAAGGCGAGATAGTTGAGGAAGAGATCGACCGAGAACGACCCAGGAGGAGCGCGCATTGCTTTCAATACAATCGAGGCATCGCGTTCACCCGCTGGATCGCCTGCACTGCATTGAGGCCGATGGTGTCGAAATACCAGCCCAGCGATGCGACGCGAGGCTGGTTCTCCTCCTCGATTCTTGCCAAGGCCGTGGCTCGATCGATCAGCCCATCGCGGATCTGATTGCTGCGAAACGTATCGTTCTCCGTAAAGCCGGCCACCCGCAGGTAGATGTAGTTATAGAATGCGGCCGTGCCGTCTCCGATGCGCCAGGTACTCTTGGTATCCGTCGCCAGTTCCCAGTCGTACCCGTCGATCAGCGTACGCTCAACCTCTCTCTCGTACCAAGGGATATAGTCGAATATCTGCTCATAACGCTTGGGAAGCAGATAGTATGATCCGTATGCCGATAGCGTATCGATCATCGAGGCATTTAGATAGGAGGGGTTGAGTAGGTATTCCCGGCCATAGAAAGCCGCGATTCTTAGCTTATTCAGCCAGGTCAGATCATAATGCCGATACTTCTCATAACCCTCGTCGATACCGCAGAACCCTACTTTGAAATCAGTTCGCTCCAGCGGATTCATGCTAAACAGAATTGTATTCAGTCGCATCTGTCGCCGCAGCTTCTCCGCATAGTAAAAGAATTGTTTATCTCCTGCCATGAAGAGAGGCACTGTTCCGAGGTGGGGGCGTTTGAGCCAGGCCGCGACGTTCTTTCTCACAAATGCCCGTTTGCGCGCTATGTCCGCGGACACCAGGACATGCTCAATGCCCAGTGCACCGCACATCCGCGAGATGTTACGACGGGCTAGATCGGTGACCATGCCCCAATCATAGGTATAGGCAACAGGTTTCAGGCCCAGCTCATTCACCATGAGATGGAGGCCATAGCAACTGTCGCGGCCACCGCTGATTGGCGCGAGGCATGACTGCCCTACGCCTGAGTCACCGCCTAATGCGTGTAGCAGCGCTTCCTTCCCAGGTTTCACACTGGATCTATGTCGCCGACAGACGGTACAGACGCCGTGCTCATCGAAACGAATGAACGGGAATGTTTCCGGTAGCAAGCAAGCCGTACAACGGCGCAAACCGCGAATCGGCGTAAAGTCAACCCGGGCTCCGTGACTTAGCTCCCCCAAACGCGAGACATTCGGAATCGGTAAGCGCGGAGGCGGCACATCGCTCCTCGAACCGGCGTCGCTGACGCGACGACTAGCGACCGGCAGATCGCGCGCCCTGTCGCTTTGATCGAACCGGAATCCGCGGACCAACGCATCCGAGGTCGACAGAAGCACACCCGCCCCCGGGGAGACGTGAGTGATCGTCTTGGAATGAATTCTTCCGAGGAGAGGTTTACGATCCAGGACTCGCTCCAGGATAAAGCGCTCCGAGGCAAAGACCGCCAAGTCGGCGCCGTCATCTGTGGCGAGGTAGAGCGATCCATTGGTCGTCGCGAGCAGGACGCCATCTCGCTTTGCATCGATCACAGCGAATGTGTTCGCGCCAATCACGCGGCGCATCCCGCCTTGAACCGCACCGACAAAGGATTGCCCAACACCCAGACCACGTTCCACCAATGCAAGGAAGACCTCGGTATCTACTTCGTGATCTCGCCGCAGATCAGGCTCGGCCCGCCAGATCGAAACGTCATTAGTGATGATTCCGTTGTGTATACAAACCAATCCGTCACGGATCACCGGCTGGTTGTTGCCGACATCCTGGGCATCACCGTTGGTCACCATGCGCGTATGACCGATCAGTGCATAGCCCCCGCAAGAGCCGACCTCGGCCTGCTCGAACATAGCATCGAGTTCGGGCAAGCGCCTGAATGCCTTTCCGCGAATGTTCCGCTTAAGCACCCGCACGGCCGAGTCCGTCGCGACAGCCAGACCAGCGGCCTCCTTGCCGCGCGACTCCGACAACACAAACAAGGCATCAAAGACATGACGCAACTCCTTTTGAGACAAACTTGCCCCGCGCCGAGCAACCAGACCAAATATTCCACACATATAGTAGTCCTTCAGGACGCTCGATCGAGATTGCGCACGACGAGATAGCGAACGTCCCCCGTGGGGACATAAAGGTTCAGTCTGCCGAGCCGCGGCCACCGGCATGGGGCGAGCAGCCATGATGGGAACCAGCGTGGGGCAACCCTTCCGATCTTGTAGCCAATAAAAGCAACGTTTGCCCATTTGCCGCGACGGAACATCCGCTCGATCCTCCCTGGCAACGGTTCGCGGAACAAAGCCTCGAAGCTACGCCGCGTGAAGAACCCCAAATGTTCGGGCGGCGTCATAAAGGCCCAGTAACGACCAGCTAGTCTGGCCATCGGCGCATCGATCGCCGGTGTTGAAATAAAAAGATAGCCACCCGGTTTCAGGCGTGAGAGCAGGTCCATGACGACCGAAACAGGATCCCACAGATGCTCGATCACGTCCCAGAGGCAAATGCCGTCGAAGCGATGACCCGCAAAAGGCGAATCCTCCAAACGACCGGCAACCAAGCGCTCGGCAACATCGGGGTTCGCCGACCGGGCCCGCTCGATCGCATACCTGGAGTAGTCAATCCCGTGGATCCGATAGCAGGACTTGGCTGACCACACGAAATCACCGGTGGAGCACCCAGCATCCAGCACTTCCGCACCTTCGGTTAGGACCTGCCGAAGCAGTGCGAGCCGCCTCGAGTTTTCCAACTGCAGTGCACGCGGGTCGCGATACTTGGAGTGGGCGAAGTAAGAGTCCGAGTAGATCTCCTCAAAACTGTCCTCACTCGGACGATGCCGAACCTGTACGAAACCGCACTCAGCACAGCGGTCCAGCACTTCAGACTCGATCGTCAAATGCGGGGTCACTTCTGAGCTGCCACAGATTCGGCAAACGATCTTCGAATTGCAATCTTCCATCATCTGACACTGTTCGCACATTTTCACGGACGGCTCGGAGCTGGGGCGATCACTCGAAACGCTCCCGCCGCATGCCGCTGATCTGATCCATGATGAGTCCCAGGAACATCGTTTGCGTTCCGGACAGAAGCACTACCGCGCCAAGAACGGGAAAGCCCTGTCCTTCTGCGAGCGCACTCCAGAGTCCGTAACCAAAGCCAGCCATCGTTGTAGCCAATCCGATCGCGCCAAAGAAATGTAGGGGCTTGAACAACAAGAAGATACGCAGGATCAGGGTCAGGGTTCGCAGCCCGTCCCGGACCTGCTTCACGGAACTCTTGCCAGTGCGGGACCGCACATGGATGGGCACGTGGCCACCAAGGTAATTACGCTCAAGCATGATTAGGGTTGTTGTAGTAGAGGCCCCAAAGCCTTTAGGAAAGAGGTGCCAGTATTTGCGAATGACATCGCGACGAAATCCTCTAAGTCCGGAGTTGAAATCTGAAACTGACCGCCCGGCAGCGAGGTTAACCACATACCGCAATACCCATTTACCTGCCAGCCGCTCCGGATCCTGATAAGATGAGTTATCACGGACGCCTATACAATAGTCAAGCGCTTGGCCGGCCAACAGATCTATTACCTTGATAACATCTTTAACCTGGTGCTGGCCATCGGCATCCATCCACACAATGTAGTCACGAGTAGCCATTTTCATGGCCGTAACGAGCGCAGAGCCATAACCTCTATTACTTGCATGGCGCGTCATACGCACCTGAGGGAAGCCTGCTACAATTGCCGCCGTATTATCAGTGGAGCCATCGTCGACAACAATTATCTCCGCTGTCGCCAAGGAGGGCTCACGGCATAATAGGTCCAGAGTATCCCCTATAATGGCTCCCTCGTTGAAAGCGGGAATGACAATTGACACGGGCACACAGCATGCCATTTGCTTCAGACCTTCGATAGCCATCTCCTGTGAATTCTTATCAAAGAAAGAATTCGCAGAGTTCCCTTTCTCCCTTAACGATGGCGCCGAGGTTTGCTGCATTGACCCCCCTTCATCTAGAATTGGAAGCATAACACGCACCGTTTTCAGTGAATAGGATAGGCATGGTGGGCTAGTATGTAACGGCGTTGAGCAAAAATACCGCAGTGTTCAGACTTACTCCGCAGGTGAAACCGTGCAAAGGCTGATTATTCCGAAATCGACAGTGGATTTCACATCTGACGCGGGATTGGGACTTATCGGGATCGCGATTCGCCAGCGGACACAGCCGATCGCGAGTGCCCCCGAGGCGGCGCCGGCACGGCACGACGCCAAACCTCACGGAGACATGCTCGCCAGCTAGGTGGAACTGCTGTTCCTGAGTAAGAGCGATGTCGATGCGATCGACGCCTTCTGCCAGAACTCGTACTTCCTCGAAGTCCCGGGGCAGTGAAGGGGCGCCCTCGGCGGCAACCCTGCGGCAGCGCCTGGATGCCCAGGCGGCGCGCTTCAAGGACGGCACTATCGAAAGCGTCCATCGCGTTCCCGCGCCGCAGACAGGCACCGATGACCTCGCTTCCAATAGGTCTGGTGTCATTGGATGCCGACATTACTGCCCATGGGCAAAGCCAAGACCAGGAAAGAGGGCGTATCGGGTATCGCTCACCTATAACGGCGTCGATGGCTTCGCCCCGATGGTCACCTATTTGGGCGGCAAATGAACTCGCGTTGGAGGTGAGGGACGGCAGCCAGCAAAGCTGGAAGGCTACCCCCGGGGCTGTTAACGGGTCCTGGCGCGGGCGCGCCGGCTGACCGCCGCACGGCTGCTCTTGCCCCTCGACAGCGGAAACGACGCCAACGAAGACCATGGCCGCAATCGCCGCCTTCAGGAAGCCCCCCCAAACGGCCGTCATCCACTAAGTGACCAAGTGGAACCCGCGCCGAACAAGTAGCTGGCCTATGCCGAGGCGAAAGGCGAGTGGACCGAACCGCGCCCGGCAAGCGGGCGGCCTGCTCGCGGACCGCGAAACGCCCAGCTACCAAGTTTTCGCCGACGACCTGCTGCGCGTCATGCGGGTCGTGGCGCGTCGACAAACTCGGCCAACACCTCTTAGTCCCGGCGATCAAGGGCTGGTAGATCAGCCTGGTGACCATCGCGGAGACGATCGCCGCAGTCTATGCCGATCGTGCCACTTCGAGCAGTATCGCTCCGAATTCAAGACCGACTTGGACGTCGCGCGGCGGCCGTCCGGGAAGTTCGCCACCACTGCCCTGGTCCTGGCCTGCGCCTGGCTGGCGTACACCACTGTGCTGGAGCGGTCAAAATGCCCTGACGACCCCGAAGCACCGCCGCGGCATCCGGCCAAGTGTCGGCTGCTTCACACCGTGATCCAGGAGCCGATGTCGGTGGCCACACGCCTGATCTGCACGGCCAGCGCCTGAAACTCGCCTTCAGCTGCAGTTGTCCGAGCGCCACGGTCTTCCGCCGTCTCGACGGCCAACTATCCACCGCTAAGCACCGCGACACCGCGTCCGCCGACCCAACCGCTGTGACCCGATCGCGGCGGCACTCGCTCATCGCCTGCCGCATGACGCGTGTCCCTCTCGAACGGAAAGCAGCGACCGCGCCCATCGGCTCCGTTGAGGCTTTTCACAAGATCGTGCATGTCCGTGCGCATGCCTCGCGGGATTCCTGTACATCGCGCGTTATCAGCCCAGGGATTCAGGCTAGCCTCATTCCGCGCGCGATTCGGGATCCCCCGGGGGCGACCTGAATTAATTCCCGCAATGCGCTTGCAAAGCTCGCCCGCAGCATCCCAAGATAAACTAGGCCAAAAACGCAGGCTTCTAAGACGAAACGCAATGTTAGCAGGTCGCTACGAAGATCCATAAACCGTAGCGCTCCAACCGTAAATGCCGCGCACCCGCTAGCGACGAAGGTCGGCCAGAAGGCTGGTAGGAGGGACTCACGCGCAATACCGTCCGTCTGGATCAAGGCGGTTAATGTGATCAGGAGCACCATCAGGCCATGTCCAGCGAGGGCGGCGAGGTACACGAGGACTCCGAGCGGTATGAGCCAGAGTGCCAGCCCAATCGCGACTGAGGCCGCAATAACGTCGATCAGCAGGCAGAGCCTGACCTCATTGTTCGCCAGCAAAAGGCTCGACAGGGTGGTAGTAATGCCGGCTAACGCCACCCCCGCAACAGCAAGGGGCAATAGCGGGGCGACGGCTAGCCATTGCCGGCCATAAAGCAAGGCAACCGCGTCCTCGGCGCTGAACGCAAGAAAGGCCGCCACTGGAATCGTAGTCCAACACACGCCCCGTAGAACTAACCCGGCAATCCGCCGAAATTGATTCGAGCGATGATCCGTTCGCGTGACCACGGCGTAGAGCGCAGATATCGTCAGGGAACCGATGCGTCCCGCGACGAGAGTCGCAAGCCCGATTGAACGAGAAAAAACGCCAAGGGCGGCGAAATCGTAGACGCCTGCCAAAACCGTCTGCTCAATGGTCTGCCGACCCCGCAGAACAGCGGCCGAACCCATACGCGTGACTCCGAACTGTGCTGTGGCCTGATACCGCCCCCAGCTCCAAGACCAGGTTGGCCTCCAACGGCCATGCCAGAATAGATCGATGGCTGCGGGAAGACCGAATAGCGGTGGCTGAACCACGAGTGCCCAAACCCCACCGCCAAATATGGCAATAATTAACCCACTACCTAAGCCAAGCAAGGTACCGATAATAAAAAGGAGACGAAGGCGGATCCACTCATGCTCCGTTTCTAGCATCCGATGGCGCAATGTTCCGGGAATCTCTATAAGAAAAACCGTCGCTAAGCCAGCGAGCGGAAGTGCTCCACTGTGATAGCGTTCTGTGAAAGATAATGCATAGGCAACTAGGATCGTTAGGCCAAAAAGCAAAGTATTGATCACCGCCGCTGCGGTGAAATGTGCCTGCCAATCGACGGCAGAAGGATCGCGGATTTGAAGGGCATGCATAACGAGGGTGCCAAAGGAAATTACGGCGATCAGGCCCATGATCGACTGCGCCAGCGCTGCGCTGCCGTAATCCTCAGGTGTCAGCAGGCGCACCATCACAAGCATGACACCAAACTGTGCTATATCACGCACAAAATGGAATCCGCCACCCCACAGTAGTGAAGCCCTAGCAGATTTTCCAAGCGACTCGTGCACTTCCATGGTGGCTTTTCCTACGTTTCAGGCAGACTCTAAGTTATTATACTCTTATCATTACGTGCCGTCAGGCAGGCAGGTTTCCGATCTAGGCTGTTGATCTCCTTCTACAACCCCACTGGACGACGCCAAGTGTTACGATGTCCTGCGTAGACTACGCTGGCCACAGGGGTGAAGTGACCACACTGCGAGTCGTCGCAGATCAGCAAACAAGGGCGAAACGCGACGCCGCCGGCGCGTCGGAAGTATCGTTGCAGGGGCTGTGAACGCCACTTCGACGACTCGACCGGAACGGTCGCTGCTCGTCATCAGTCGCTGATGCCCCGGATCGGCTGTCTGTATCTGATGGCTTGAACCTCTCGAACCGTCAGAGCGCCCACGAGTTGGGCAGTATTCTGGCTCTTTTTCCGTTCACATACACTATCCTCCGTCGCGGCTGGGGTTTGCGTTAGACCATGCTCTTCGCCTTGTTACCCAGAGCCGTCTGAAACGCAGGAAAAGCCATATAGAGTTCCGATTTTCGCAACCTAGATGGCTAAACCGCGCCCAGCGCGGGATACGTAATTTCTGTGATACTTTGCGTCCCGTGCCGAGCATCCTGTCGGCCAGACCTGTCCCGATACAAAAAGCACGCGTCGTTTATGCTCAAACTTGATCTCGCGAAGTGGAATCAGATCCCGGACGACCTCAGGGAGGAGGCCATGAATGCCCCACATGCCCGCACCCGTGAGCGGTTTCTGGCCTTGTACGAACTGACCCAACAGGGGCGTGGCGCCTCGGCGATCGCTCGCCGTGTGGGGCGTCACCTGCAAACACTGATCCGTTGGGCGCACCTTTACAATGAGGCCGGTCCACACGCGTTGATGTTCGAGCACACGGGTGGCGTCCCCCCTTTTTTGACTCGGTGACGGAGCAGGCACTCGATTACCTGATCCGTGACGGTGTCGCGGCAGCCGCCGCGCCCTCGATGCAGCGCGCCCCCGAGACGGGGCGGGTCGTGCCCAGTGAGGAACTTGCGCAACACACCGCCCCACCGCGCTGGACCCTCAAGCGCCTCGTGGCCTGGATCGAGACGCGCTTTCAGCGCCGCGTCAGTCGTGAAACGCTCCGTCAGGCGCTCAAACGGCTGGGCTTCTCCTGGAAGAAGGCCAAGGCACTGCTCAACCGGGCCACGACCGCCGCCCGCGAAGCGTTCGTCGCGCAACTCCAGACCCTCCTGCAGCGCACCTTAGGGCCAGCGCCCCCGTTGGTGATCTATCTCGACGAAGCGCACATCCATCAGGAAGCGGATCTGGGCTATGGTTGGGCACCGGTCGGGGAGCGCCTGTGGGTCGGCTCGCATACCCCCGGGCTATCGGCAAAAATGAGTTTCTATGGGGTCTATTTCTACAACGCCGGGCAGGTGGCGATCTGGGACTTCCCGTGTGGCAACACCGAGCACACCCTGACCGTCCTGCACCGTTTGCGTGAGCAGGAACCGACCCGCGAGATCATCCTGCTGTGGGATGGCGCATCCTATCACCGCGCCGGCGCCGTCATCGACCTGGCGCAGGCACTGTCGATCACGCTGCAGCCGCTGCCGAGTTATAGCCCAGACTTCATGCCCGTTGAAGCGCTGTGGCGCTGGCTGCGTGAGGATGTCACGTACCATCATTGCCACGCCACCGCGGCGGAGTTGATTGCCCGGGTGCGCGACTTTGCGCACACGATTAACGCCGATCCGTTTACGGTTGCCGACCGCCTCTGGACGAAAACGACGCTCGATCCAGAGGAGGAAAAATTACGCATCCCGGCCTAGGCGAGGTTTAGGAGCGTGTTTCAAAATAATCCCGCGTTAAAAACAAGCTGCTAACAACCTTTGAAATCACTTTGCTTGCCCGCTTGAATATAAGAGTTGGTGCATTGTTTACCAATGTGTATCTCCGACCAAAAACTTCGTCAACTGGATTCTCAAGATTAAGGTATTGCGTCCCCTCAATCGCACGTCCCGCATCTGCAGCAGCATCTATTAGTATGACATCTTGATGCATCGACTCAATTTGTTTGCGACTCAAGATATGAAACTCATCTGTATCCATCTCAATGCCATTTACAACTAATTCATACTGCGCTAATGACTGATAAAAAATAGGTAGGGTTTTTCTATAGAACATTCTCGGCTCTATCCGATTTAACGACAAATAGTGAAAAGCGCCCTGTGAAACACTACCAGACCCAAGAACGGCTACATCCCTCAGTCTTGACGGATCAATGTTAAGATACTCAAATGCCAACTTTACTGATGCCATTCCCGCGAAGTATGAATTCTTCCAGAAAAAATGAGGAGGCAACCCAATAACATCTGTGACAAGACCACTCCCTGCGAATATTCTGGGATACACGCTATCAATGTCGAATATTTGAAGACCGAGCGGACAAGCTATTGTATTAAAGAAAAGCTTACCAGAACCAAATGGATGCATCCAGCCGATAATTTTTTGACCGGCCTTTAGAGATTTATAGTCAGATGATTGCAACAATTTAAGGCTAAACAAGTGAGATTGCTCAAAGCATTCTTGACGTGACGCAATTCTGCAGCCAGCCAAAGCATATTCAGAATCTGGTATAAGCATTTGCGCCCCGAAGCCTTCCTCAATAACGACATCGGAAAAGACAATTTTCTCTTTCACTGCCTTTATATCACACGGCAGCAAAGCTACACGCTTTTCACCTGGGTAGTTCGGTATTACGAAGCCTATTGTAGGCATGCCACTTCTCCTTCGCATTTGGTTTATCGGACAATTTTTTATGGCTCTTCCTGTGTTTCGGACGGTTCCGTCTAACCCTCGTGAAGAAGGGGCGGATGGAAGTCGACAGTCTTTTTTAATCAACCTGTTACGAGACGTAACCGGGTGCCATCGCACCTCCGCCGGGTCATTTCGGCGGAGCCGTCCGAAACGCAGGTAGAGCCTTTTTTATTAATCACAAACGTTTGCACGGGGCGAAAAACTGAATAACCACCCGCGACAAACTCTGAATCAGTCACGCGCACAAGTTCCACACTGCTTCATCCAGCATTATTTAATATCGCAACAAATGTTTTTAATCTTGTTCTATAATGATAATCTTGCCCAAACTCACCCTCTTCTTCTGTCCATGTATTAGCAGTCCTATCGAAGCAGATTTTTATTCCAACTAGTTTATCCCTCACTTTCTTGTACATTTGGTTGGGCGCAATCACTCCAAATATTGTCTGAAGCTCATTAACATAATATTGGCCTTTACTATCTTCAAACACATCAACGCACATTGTTGAAAAATCACCTTTCTCGCAAATTACTTTCACGAATTCGAATAGTTCAATAGGAGGCACCACCCACCCTACCAATGAACTACCGCTTCGCATCCCCTTAAGGCTTGGAAGTTTTTGATGGCCGAAGTAACAGTCACCAGACTTAATGACGCGCCATTCATTTTTTATGTCGATAGCCTTTTGCAGCAGCATAATATCGACTTCCACATCCCGAGGAATGTCACGAATTCCTGTTATGCTTCTGTATGCGGGCCTTACTATTGCCTTAATCCTATTTCTTAGGTCTAATGAAGCCGAATTATAAGTGGGTATACGAAAGCCGTTACCAAACGATTTGCTCCAAATTGCCAAAGCCTGCTTGCGATTCTTTAAAATCCGTACGCCGAATGACGCATTGCCGAAATCAGTCTTGAAGACGATAGGATATTCGGCTTCAAGGATGAAGTGATAAGCTTCTTCTTTATCACCAAATACCCAAGTCTCCGCGTGTGGTACGTGATTTGCCTTTAACCAATACGACATCTTTCTTTTGCTCTCCCAAAGATCATACTCATGAAGTCTGGGATATAGTGGAATACCTAATTGCTCGTTCAAAAATCGTATGCGCTCTCTAAAAAGGTCCCGCCAGGAGGCGAAGCGGAATTCACCGCTATATATACAGCCGTCCGGATTTAAAGTCCTTATTTCGTCGATCCAGTTACAAGAGTAAATATCATATAACTGAAATTCTACGCCCTCGTAATCGCAAGCGTTTGCGATATGGCGATATACACCTTCTCGATCTTTTGGTATTGCCAGCGTTATCCTATGCCGATACTTTTGTGATGTCATTTTATTGAGCCATATCTGCGTTAATTATTGAAGTGACGAAGTCGCGTAACCTGCTAAATCGAAGAATCGACCACACCTACAAAAGATCGAAATAGCAGGGGACTGCCGATACGCTGTTGCAGACCAACGGCTAACCCAGACTCGACTTTGGCCATTTTTCCGCCTGGCCATAGGCATGATAATCAACGCGTTATCTTGGACGGAAAAAATTAGCAGGGAGTCTTCGCCGGGGTTCGCATCGGTCCCGCTGCTGCCTAACCCCATCCTAATTTTTCGTGCTTTTATGTTTCAATCAGTTAGCCAGAACGGCTGTTAGGAAAATGGCCAAAGTCGAGCCAGACATAGCCGCCTGAATTTAGATATCGAAGGCAGCTGGTGCCGATTGTTTTAGCGGAATCCGCTTGCGGAATGTCTCTCACGCGGTTAGCTGTTGTTGTAAATTCTCTATGACATCTAAGATCCCAATGTCATGCATACAGACATTTCCATTTGGGCACTCATCAATTAAACAAGTATGACAGGGCACCCATTTCTGGATCACCTTATTTCTTTCTCCATAGGGATACCACTTACCACGCATCTGCCAAAATGAAAACAAGGAAAGTGTCGGAGTTTTCACCGCACTGGCGAGATGTTGGATGCCAGAATCGACGCAGACTGCGAGTCGGCATCGGCGTAGCGCTTCGATCGTTTCGGTCAGCGTCAGTTTCCCGGCAAGGTTCGCGCTTGAAGCTCCGGCCTCACAAACTATTTGATCTCCTAATGCAGCATCGCCAGGACCGCCCAGCACCAGAACCCCGAACCCTTTTGATGTCACATACCGAGCGACTTCTGCGAAACGGTCACCAGGCCAGCGATTCGTGGAGCGTTTACAGCCAGGTGCAATGGCAACCCAACCGCGATGCTCATAGCTTTGCAATAGCTGATCGATCCTATTCATCTCAGCAGGGATGGGGGCTAATCCAAAGTATACTGGCTTGGGATTGAAACCGGCGCGCTCAATAGTGGTGAGAAGACGGTCAACCTCGCTGGGGAAAGCCAAATAGGTTGACTGGGTTTGAGCCCATGAGGAGATGGTATCGATCGTCCACCCCCTTGCCCATCTCGGCCCAACGAGGCGAGCAAACAACATGTCCCGGAGTTCACGAAGAAGATTGAGATTCGGGGCGCTCGCGGAGAGATTAATCCAAACATCAAAACGACGCTGACGCAGGTCTTTCAGTAGTTTCCAACGCCCCTTCCGATCTGCGATATCAGAGGGATAATAGGTGATGATGTGATCAATCCAATCGACCCCTTTCAATACGTCTTTAGCGCCCGGTAAGGCTGCGGAACCAGGACTGGTCAGCAAGGTCAGTTGAGCATTAACATATGTTCGCCGCACTGCGTGCATTGCCGGGAGGGCACAAGTGATGTCCCCAATATTGCCTATCCGATAAATCAGGATGCGTTGTGCAGATTGTGGTCGCCTGATCGGCCACAACACATAGGTACACAGACGTAACAAGCCGTTAAGCGTGCGATAACCCAATGCTATCAGGTCCGCTTGGAATCGCCCGGTCCTGGTAACGCTGGGCTTATTGGTCCCCGAATCGGGCAGGGCCTCGCTATTGATGATATATCTGTCCAGCATCAGTTAATTCACTACTGACTCGGTTGTTACCCGGTTGTTCCTTGATGTTGTCAGTCGTACGGGGATTAAGGGTGGATTCACTGTACCGGGCCTGTCGGCTTCGCCAGCGGAAATGGCCTGGGAGGCTGGTCCCGATCCAAATCGACTTCTCCGGCGCGGATCTTCCGCAGCATGAACGTAGTAGAGCAGTCATCGAGACAAGGTAGGATGGCGACGCGCCCGCCAGTTCCCTCCAAACAGGCGCGCCCGGCGACCTGCTCGGGCCGATCATCGCCGCCCTTCGCCAGAACATGCGGTTTCACCGCACAGATGAGACGCTCTGGCGTGTCCTCTGAGAAAGGGACGACCCAATCCACGGCGCGGAGCGCAGCCAGCACGGACAGGCGACGCTCCAAGGGATTGATGGGGCGGTCGTTGCCTTTGAGACGGCGGACCGAGTCATCGTCATTGACGGCAACGATGAGGCAATCGCCCAAGGTGCGGGCCTGCTCCAGATAGCGCACGTGACCGGCGTGCAGCACGTCGAAACAGCCGTTCGTCATAACGACGCGCTGGCCAGCGGCGCGCGCGGTCTCAATGGCGGCCCTGAGCTGGGTCTCATTCAGTAGGCCCCGGTTGGGTCGCCAGCCGGTCTTGATGCTGCGTTGTAGTTCCGCGGTGCTGACGGTGGCGGTGCCGAGTTTGCCAACGACGATGCCGGCCGCAACGTTGGCCAATATCACAGCAGATGGGAGGGTCTCGCCCGCCGCGAGGGCGGTCGCTAGGGTGCCGACCACGGTATCTCCAGCACCAGTGACGTCGAAGACCTCTCGCGCATGGGCCGGCAAATGCAACTCCGGATCGCCAGGACGGATTAGGGTCATTCCCAGCGCGCCGCGCGTGATCAATAGGGCACTCAGGTCATGCTGCGCAATCAGGGCCAGCGCACGCTCGACCAGCGTGCACTCGTCGGGGCAGGTCCCGACAGCGGCCTCGAACTCGGCCTGGTTAGGGGTAATGAGTGTCGCGCCGCGATAGACGGAGAAGTCGCGGCTCTTCGGATCGACGATCACAGGCACGTTGGCCGCGCGGGCCAAGGCGATGAGACCCAAGCTCTCTGCGAGCGCTCCTTTACCATAGTCGGACAGGACCAGGACGCCGACCCCGGGCAGGCGTTGAGCGACTCGGGCATGGAGGGCTGCGTGGTCGAAACCGAGAAACTCACCCTCGAAATCGAGCCGGATGAGTTGCTGGTGGCGGCTGAGTACGCGCAGCTTGGTAACCGTGGGCACGCCCGGTACGCGTTGGAAGTGGCACCGAACTCCGGCGGTGGTTAGCTTGGTCTCCAGGATCTCGGCAGCGGCATCGTCACCGGTGGCGCCCAGGAGGAAGGGCTGCCCGCCGAGGGCGACGATGTTGAGCGCGACATTGCCGGCACCGCCAGGACGGTCTTCCTCGTGGTTGACATGCACCACCGGGACCGGCGCCTCGGGGGAAATTCGCGAGGTGGAGCCATGCCAATAGCGGTCAAGCATGACATCACCGACGACCAAGACCTGGGCGCGGGAGAAATCGGGAATGGCGTCAGTCATTCGAGCTATGGTTTCGGGCAGAAGGCATCGTCGACGAGCGCGCAGAGGAGATGACCGATGGTGATGTGCATCTCTTGGATGTGGGGTGTGGCACTGGACGGGATGACAATGGGCACGTCAACCAGCGCCGCCATTACGCCACCGTCACGCCCGAGCAGGCCGATTGTCTTAAGACCCTGTCGGCGCGCCTGCTCAACGGCGGCGATGATGTTTGGCGACTGGCCTGAGGTGGAAATGGCGATGAGCAGGTCCCCATCCTGACCAAAAGCCTCGACCTGGCGGGCGAATACGCGCTCATAGCCGAGATCGTTGCTGATGGCCGTTAGGGCGGACGTATCCGTAGTCAACGCCAGCGCCGGCAATGCCCGGCGGATTGGGTGTTCGTAACGCCCCGTCAGCTCGGCGGCAATATGCTGGGCATCCGCTGCGGAACCGCCGTTGCCGCAAAGGAGGACCTTGTGACGGGTTTGTAAAGCGGCGATCACTAGATCGGCGGCGCGCCCGACAGCCGCACCCAGGGTTTCTTGAACGGTCTGAGCGAGGGCGATGTGGCCTTGGAGGTGGGCGTTGAATTGGGGTAGTGTGAGATGACTTATGAGCATCACTGTGTCGAAATATAGCACGATTCCGCATACATCAATAGGGAAAGTTGGTCAGTTTCATTTCATCCAGGTGGCTGCCGAGGAAGCCGGCGCCGCCCGTGACGAGGATGCGGTTTCTTAGGACGTAGGACATGGAGGGCATTCAGTGTTGTTAGCGGCGTGCGTGATTGCTCAGCCTGGGCCGCGAGGGTGCCGTACCTGGCACTGGGTCCCGGCCTCCTGCCGCCACGACGGGGTTGGGGGTTGGTCTAGCGGCCCGGCGGCGCGGTCACCGGATCTCCCGGAGCAATAATCAGGTCTACTTCCGCTGTCAGCCAGCTGATTTCCGCCCTGCGGGGCGACATATTCGGCGCGCTTGCCGCGTGGCCGGAACGATGATAAACGCCGTTCACGCTAACGCAATCGAGCCTGGCTGGTATTCCCTTTGTTTCCGAAAAAGAGCTCACGTCTAAGACTTTTTTCCGTCAGCTCTTTTCCGGCGCTTGGCAATCGTTAAGGCGCGCACTCTTACAGGCTGTGACAAGGTGTTGTTTGCAGATATCGTCGAAATCATCAGAGCAGAGGGAACTGATCGGCTGCAAATATACGGAAGAGAATCCGTGGGATACCAGCATCCGCACTATAGCATCGCCACTTCTGCCAAAGCAATTTAGCCCATACTTGAGCTTTATTCTTCCCTTTATCGTCTTATCGGACGCCCAGTCAGCTTCGCTTCGCCATTCATGCTGATCTATCACTACATGAAGGACAATCCTGCCATTGTTATTTAGCGCGCGATATGATGTATCAAGGATATTGCCCAATACTTGATCGGTCACATGCTGAACGACAGCAAACGAGTAGACGAGATCAATGCTGGCATCCTCAACATGCTCAAGCTGCGCCGCATGGAGATACGTTATATTTTCTTGACCATTCAAGATGCGTGCGCACTCAAGTGCGCCTATCGAAACATCTACAGCCAGAACTTTCGCAACAAGTGCTGATACTGCATTTGCCAAGAAACCCGGCCCACATCCATAATCAAGGACTATCTGATCAGTTTTCAAGTAGCGGGCAAGGATAAGATTGACTATTTTCTGCCTTGATTCTTTGGTCCTCGTGAACTCTCTTTCCAGGAATTCATTGCGCGGCAACCCATGATATTCGTCGTTGACATGACGATAGAAATAGTGAGGACTCCAACTCAAAAGCGATAGAGCCAAGTGTCTCTTGAACCTCTTCGGCACGACTTTTAGCAGAGCGACGACCCAATTAGCTCCGATAAATGCCTGGTTTCCCTTGCCTCGGGAAAGGAGTGTTCTGATAACAAATAGAACATTTGTTAGATTATCTCTCATTTTGAATCTCCAGATCGGCGGCCTCGATGCGTTGTTCCACGACGTCGGGTAATTCACCGATTAAGTCGAGATGGTGCGCGAGGCAGCATCGCCGTTCAGTCCTACTTGAATCAAGAGTTCGGCCACCGTGAGCTTGGCTTGCGCCGCGGCAAGAAGGGCCGCGGTTTCGGGGGTCACAGGCGCACTGCCTCGCGTGTGATGTTTAGCGCCAGCGGATAGCGTTGACTTCGGCGCCGCTCGTCCTCGGTCCGCAATAGGGTCGCCACCAAGGCTTCGTAGCGGTCAAGAATCTCGACTTGTAGATCGAGAATGCGATCACGCACATCCTGTGTCTTGTTGTCGACGAGGATCAAGACGTGGTAATCAGGAGGTCTGGCGCGCATCACCCCGCGGCCTGGAACCGTATAGCCAGAGCCCGCGAAGGTGCGATCAGAGACGGCGGTTGAGCTCTTGGGTTAGGGTTTGGACGACGGGGTCGGGGGGCGTTGGCGTTTCGGCGAAACGGGCGCCAAGACCGGCAAAAATTACGGATTCCATGAGGGAATTGGGAGTCCGTCGTAATTTAGGATCACTATCCGTCAGTCGATGGGGCTTGGAAGGCTGCCACCTCGGAGCGAAGCTCGGCGGTCTCTTGCACCAGCGCCTCGTACTCCTCCAACTTGCACTGCAGAAAGCGAACGGCGATGCGGGTCTTGGCCTCAATGCCGCTGTAGGTGAGGCGGTAGGCGTAGGCGAGTTGGTTGTGGCTGTTCCGGAAGTTGGTAGCCTTGACCCAACCGCGCTCCATGAGTGCGTTGACGCAGCAGTTGAGGCTGCCGACGCTGACGCCGAGGACCTCGGAGAGCTGCCGTTGGCTGGCCTGCGGTTGCTGCGGTTGCTCCGAGAGGTGCTTGAGCGGGCGGTAACGCAGGTCATCGCTGAGGTGACGGCGAACCTTGATGGGGGTCTCGGGCACGCTACCGCCCTACCGTGACAGGACGGTACTCGGGCCATGGGGGCTGGCCGGGCGGCGGGGCGAGATCAGCATTCACTGGGTGAACGTTGGTGAATTAGACCAAAGTAGGCATGGGTTAGTCAATGTGCATCGCGGGGGGTCGGTGGGTGCCGCTTGGAATTGTGATCGGGTTCGCACTGGGTTGTCGCTGTGCGCCAGCAGTTCCAAGTTTGGACGGCTGCGTGCGGCCCCTGGTGGATGCGGCGCACGTGAGCGAGGTGCCCGCTCCATCACGCCCTGGGGCGCCCCTTATACACCCTACAGCATCCCTGGTATTGCAGGGTGGATACGAGTAGTGCATCCACCATCGGCCCCGCCGTCGGCGGGCAGGGCGGCTAGCAGGCAGAGGGCGCCGATGTAGCCGGCGCCGCCGGTGACGAGTATTGCGTTCATTTCACTTGTGATTGGCGACTGAGCAAGGCGTCGAAGTAGGCGATGGTCGGTTTCAGGCCCTCTCGGAGCGGGATCTTTGGCTCCCAGTCCAGGTGCTGCTTGGCCAGGCTGATATCCGGCTGGCGTTGTCTGGGGTCGTCCTGCGGTAGGGGCTCATGGACAAAGGACGAGCGGGAGCCGGTGAGATCGCGGATGGTCTCGGCCAGTTCGCGCATGGTGAATTCGCCCGGGTTGCCGAGGTTGATCGGGCCGGCCAGGTCGTCGGGGCTGCCCATCAGGCGGATGAAGCCGTCGATGAGGTCGTCCGCATAGCAGAAGGAGCGGGTTTGGGTGCCGTCGCCGTAGAGCGTGATCGGCTGGTTCTGCAGGGCCTGGACGATGAAGTTGGAGACCACGCGGCCGTCGTTGGGGTGCATGCGTGGGCCGTAGGTGTTGAAGATGCGCGCGACCTTGATGCGCAGGTGGTGCTGTCGGCGGTAGTCGAAGAACAGGGTCTCAGCGCAGCGCTTGCCTTCGTCGTAGCAGGACCGGGGGCCGATGGGGTTGACGTTGCCCCAGTAGTCCTCGGTCTGGGGGTGGATGCTGGGGTCGCCGTAGACCTCGCTGGTGGAGGCTTGGAAGATCTTGGCTTTGACCCGCTTGGCCAGGCCGAGCATGTTGATGGCGCCGTGGACGCTGGTCTTGGTGGTCTGCACCGGGTCGAACTGGTAGTGGATGGGCGAGGCGGGGCAGGCCAGGTTGTAGATTTCGTCCACCTCGACGTAGAGGGGGA
>Ga0247840_10002477_pt1 | contig 32857 bp, 19 predicted proteins | sample LaCruzMarch2015__FD_192404 | JGI IMG/M metagenome (GOLD analysis project Ga0247840, IMG submission 192404) | Freshwater microbial communities from meromictic Lake La Cruz, Castile-La Mancha, Spain - LaCruzMarch2015_17m | ecosystem: Environmental > Aquatic > Freshwater > Lake | place: Spain...
GGTGGTCGGCAGGTGCACATCGACCATCTGGATGGCGGCGAATTTCTCCAAGGCGGACCGTGGGGTCAGCCCCGGCGCGAGGGGGCGCAGACGCGCTTTCAGGGTGACCTGGAGGCAATAGGCCAAGAACGCAACGAAAATATGCGCTTCGATTCGCGTTTCCAGTTGGTGGTAAATCGGGCGAATACTGAGGTCACCCTTCAGCTCTTTAAAAGCCTGTTCTACTTCGGTGAGTTGGATATACCAGGTCCAGAGTTGGACAGGGTCGTTACTGGCCAGATTGGAACGGAGTAAATAGCGACCTTCACGTCGGCGGACTTGGCGCAGTTTCTTGCGATTGAGTGCAAAGGTAAAGGTCGTGGTGGTGACGGGTTCATCGGCCGCGGGCACCTGGATACGCACCAACCCATAGGCGCGCCCGGCGTCTTTCTTAGCCGCACCGAGTTTCAGTAAGAGGTCGTCGCGGCTGAGGTCTTGGCGTTGCAACTCTTGTAACCGTTTCCATAACCGCTTCAGACGCCGACGGCGCATGGCCCGTTCCTTGTCTTGGCGTCCGGCGCTGCGCGCCAGGACATACAACTCGCCGTCCTGGTCCAGGAGCTTGACCGTGACCTGATCACGCACGACGGCCCAGGGCTTGGTTAGAAAGGATTTTTCCAGCTTGGTCAAACGCCCTTTGGGGGTGCCCACCAGATAATGCACCGGCGGGTCTGCGGCGCGCATCAGGGCCAGGGTCTCCTCGGTCGGAATACCGCGATCCATCACCCAGATGCGCTCGGCCTTGCCGTATTGGGCCTCGATCTTGGCGAGGGCGTCGGTGAGGGTTTGTTTATCGAGGGTATTGCCGGCGAGTACCTCGTAGGCCAGCGGAAAGCCGTCGGGGGTGACGATCAGGGCGATGACCACTTGGACGCAATCGGAACGCTTATCACGGCTGTAACCGAATTTGCGCTTGCCACTCTCCGGGGGATCGCATTCAAAATAGGTGCTGGTCAGATCGTACAGCAGGATCTCGAAGCGGGCGTCGAAGAGGATGCGCCAGCGGTCCTGCAGGTGCGAGAACAGCGCTGTTTTGTGCTCCACGAGATGATCGAGACAGCGGTAGAGGGTGTGGCTATGGGCGATGGCAAAGTCCTCCCCGAGCAGGTCACCCATCGCACTGTGGTCGAACCAGTGCCGGTGCAGGCGCCATTCGCTGCCGGGGTCGATCAGGCGGTACGCCACCAGCGTCTTGAGGACATTTAACCAGCGCGTGCCCTTGCGGCTGGGTGGCAGTCGCGACGCCCAGAAGGTGTCCAGTTGCAGCAGGTCCCACAGTCCACACGCCAGCCAGCACGCGCCCCACTGCCGCGGCCGGCGCAACTGCAATTCGCTCAGTTTCACCTGCACCACCGCACAGGCCAGCTCCGGCGCCTGGCGATCCTCCGGGAACAGGGCGAGCTGGGTGGCGGCACCCGCGTCCTCGTCAAAGACGGCAATCGAACGGCACCAGGCCGCCCGCTGGGCGTCGTTGATCTCCCCGAGGTACAACACGTGGCGCTGTACCACCCGCCCGTCTGCCACGCGGCGGTTCTCCACCACGCTCCAGTAGCGGTGCTCTTTGCCGTCTTTCTTGCGGGTCTTGGATCGCAGAAACATGCCGAATAGTGTCAGAAAAACGGCCGCCCGGATCAAGGACCAAAGTCGGCACTACAGCCGTTTTCGCGCGCCATGGTCTCGCTTGCTCAGGCACTTACCCTACCATCGGGAGCCAAAATGGCGGAATCCTGGGTCGAATAGTCGAAGTCGGGCTAGGTCGGGTCGGCCGCCGGACCCTGTTCCGGCGGCCGTACGTGGAGTAGTCAACGGGGGGCGTATGTACTCGTTCGCCAGGTCGGATTCCATTGAGCTTCGCCGCGTGCGCTTCCACGGCGCCACGGACGGGTGGCGGGCACGGCGGTTGTTCGAAACGGCGATGAGGGACGTTTTCATAAGCTCCTTGAACCTGCCGCCGCGGGCGCTGCTCGTTGTCAAACGGGTGGCGCCAACGCTGCCACTGCGGCTGGCAGGGTCGCAAGGCTCCCCCGCTTTTGTACGTTCGGTCCAGGCCGAACTGGAGATCAAGATACGCCAGGCCGTGCGCCCCTGGCTCGTCGCGGACTCCGCGCGGTCGGAGTCGGTGCTGTTCGCCGACGAGGCCGAGCTTGCCGCCTGCTTGGTTCGGGACTGGCTGCGCGGTTCGCTGTTCACGTACTGGTGGGCACGGGCGGTACTGGACGGCCGAACCCCACCACAGTGGTGGCACCGGGAGCTGCTGCCGCGAGGAGATCTGCTGCCGCCGCTGCTGTCGCACCTGGCGGCGCAAGGGGTCGCGGTCGCCTGGCTCGACCAGCTTGGCGATGCGGACCTGGCGCTGGCGACCGCGGCGATTACAGCGGCCCATGGGTTGATCACGGTCGCGACCGGACAGCTGACGGAGGCGTCCCCCGCTCACCCGAGGGCCGCATTACGCGATGTTCAGCCGGCGGGTCCGGAGGCGCAGTTCGATCCCGGGGCACCTGCGCCCCGCGCCGGGTTGGCGGCGGCGACCGCGGCCCGCGGGCGACTGACCGCGCTGGTTCCGGAGGTTCAGGCCGTCGCTGCATCGCCGCCGCGCGCCTGGCTGCTGGCCCTGGCCTTGGGTCTGCAGCGCGACCCGGTGTGGGTACGAGGCCCGGAGTTCCATGTGATCCGGCAGGCGCTGGAAACGGCGACCCCTGCCGAGGCAGACCAGCGGTCGGCGGCTGCGGGACCGCGCCCGTCCGCCCGCAGGGCAACGGCGCCGCCGACAGCGCAACCGCCGTGGCCACCGAATGGGCACGGGACCGGGGATACCCGTTCACCGGCCGGCGCCGCGGGTTCAGGTCGGGGTGAACCGGTGGACCTCCCGACAATGATCAGTGGACCCGGGCGGGTCGTTCGCATCGTGGCACCGCAGGGATCGGATCAGCCGGTGTGGCCAGGGACGGCCGCCGAAGGCCTACCATCGGTCGGGTCGGCGAGCGCGGGTGTTACCCAAGGGGGTGAGGCGACCCGGCCTCGGCCAACCCGCGCAGTCAGTTGGTCCGAGCCTTTTTCGGAGACCGTCGAGACTGCACAGGGGGGGCTCTTCTACCTGCTCAACCTGGCCTTGGCGTTGGACATCTACGGCGATTTCACGCAACCGCGGCGGCCGGGGATCGCACTCTCGCCGTGGGATTGGCTGGCGCTGATCGGCCGCGCCTGGTTCGGCCCTGAAGTCGAGTGCGATCCGGTCTGGGATCTGCTCGCCCGCTTGGCCGGGCGGACGCCGGGGCAAGCGCCGGGGCATGGATTCACGCCGCCGCAGGACTGGCTGGTCCCCGCGGCGTGGTTGGTGCCCTGGGGCGCGGTGGAGACGGTGGGCGTCCAGACCCGCGGGGACCGCCTGGGGCTCCGGCACCCGGCCGGCTTCCTGTTGGCGGACCTGCCACGGGTGCCCGGCGTGGCCGCACTGACCCAGGCGCGGCAACTGCTCGACCAGTGGCCGGTTCTGGGTGAGGTGCAATGCGTCCGGCGCCCGGCACTTGGTGGTCGGGGCGCTCCTGTCGTTCGACCGGCACGGGGCTGGAATCCAGTGCCGGGAATGGTTACCTCCCGGCCGGCCTGGACCCGCCGGATCGAGCGGCGCGGCCTCCTGCGGGAGACCCGGAAACAACCCCCGCTCGCCCGCTGGCTGGGCTGGCTGCTTCCCTATCTGGAGGCCCGCCTCGCCCTGGCCCTAGGCACCGCTGACCTGGACGCCGTCCCTGCACTGGTCTGCCGGCATCCGGCGTGGATCGACGTATCGTCCACGGCCTTGGACATTCATCTGTCACTGGCCGGGCTGCCCATTGAGCTGCGCATCGCCGGCCTGGACCGCGACCCGGGCTGGATACCGGCTGCCGGCCGTTCGGTCGCCTTTCACTTCGCATGAGCCGCCACACGAGAGGTCGCTGCCAATGAACGCGTCAACCATCGCCCTGCTCGGCGTCATCGGTACGGCCGCGGCCTTCCTATCTTTGCCGAGCCCGTGATGAATGCACCGCTGCCAGGCCGGACACTGACAGCCGCCCAGTCCGTGCTGGCGGATGTGCCGCGGACCGCGGCCGAACACCTGCGCCTCGCCTTGTTCGGGGTGGTCGCCCACCTGATCGAGGTCTGCGGCGAGGGTGATCAGGCCGAGACCCTGACCGCCCATCCCTTTCTGGCGGACTACGCCGATGCGATTGCGAGCCGCCTTGATGACAGCGACTGGACGGCCGCGGCCTGGCGGTCGGCGCTCCTGGCCTGGGAGGGGAGGCGCGACGGGTCGGGATCGGCGGGCCTGCCCCTGGCGCGGCTGTTCGCGGCCGGGCTGACACGGCTCGACCTGGAACTGCTGCTGGCGGTGGGTCTGCCTGAGGAGGACCCGCGCTTCTGCGACCTCTTCGAACAACAAACCGGGCGTGAGCGCTGCCCCACCGCGGGCCTGTTGCTTGCCTGGTGGCGCGCCGATGCCGATGGCGGAGACCGGGTGGAGTCGGTGCGGCACGCCATCCTGGGCTTGGTCCGCAGCGGACTGATCCAGGTCATGAACCCGCAGGCACCGCGTTCCGAATGGACGCTTGCGGTGGCCGACCTGCTGTGGGACAGCCTGCGCGGTGTCGCACCGCAGGCGCCTGGGTTGCGCCTCATCGAACCCCAGGCCCTGCTGTCGCTGGCCGACTACATCGCCCCGCCAGAGGTGGCCGCGGCCGGTCGGCAACTGCCCCTGCTGCTGGCCGACCAGCCGGCGCAGGCCCTGGTGGTGCGCGGTCCCCGCCACAACGGCCGCAAGACCCTGCTGGGCGCGGTCGCCCGCGCGCTCGGGCGCGGCCTGTTGTTGACGGATGCCCGGATTCTGGAAGACGAGCGGCGCTGGGCCTTGCTTGGCGCGCTCGCCGTGACACTCGATGCACTGCCGGTGGTGGAACTGGTGCTCGCCCCCGGCGAGGATCGCACCCTGCCGCCGCTGCCGCTCTATGGCGGCCCCATTGGGGTGGCGGCTGGTCCCCAGGGCGGTATCCAGGTGGGCGAGGGTCGGACCCTGCTGGCCTTGCACCTGCCGATTCCCGATGCCGCCAGCCGCCTTCTGCACTGGCAGGCCGCGGCCCCCGACCAGTGCTCGGCGACGCTGGACGCCCTGGCCGCGTCCTGCCATCTCACCAGCGGTAACTGCCGCCGGGCGGCGGCCGGGGCGCGCGGCTTTGCGCGTCTGGAGGGACGTCGGGAACTCACCCCGCGCGACGTGCAACTGGCCTGCCGCGGGCTCCAGGGTGCCCGGCTGGAGACCCTGTCCACCCGCATCGAGACCAGCGGCACCCTGGCCGATCTGGCACTCGATGAACTGACCCGCATGGAGCTCGAGACCCTGGCGGCGCGCTGCCGATACCGCGAGGCGCTGGCGGCTCAGTCCCACGATGGCGGCGCTCATTCCAGCGGTGTGCGCGCCCTGTTCTCCGGCCCCAGCGGCACCGGCAAGACCCTGGCCGCCCGACTGCTCGCGGCCACCCTGGGGAAAGACCTGTTCCGGGTGGACCTCTCGGCCACGGTCAACAAATACCTGGGCGAGACCGAGAAAAACCTGGAACAGGCTTTCGGCGCGGCGGAGGAACTGGACGTGATCCTGCTGCTCGACGAGGGTGACGCGTTGATGGCCGCGCGCACCGATGTCGGTTCCTCCAACGACCGCTATGCCAACCTGGAGACCAACTTCCTCCTGCAGCGGATCGAGTCCTTCGCGGGCATCCTGCTGGTCACCACCAATGCCGCGGAGCGGATCGACCGCGCCTTCGCCCGGCGCATGGACGTGGTGATTCCCTTCCGTGCTCCGGACGAGTGGCAGCGCTATCAGATCCTCTGTCTGCACCTGAAAGCGCCGGGGCTGGATGATGACGGGCTCCTGCAGGAGATCGCCGCGCGCTGCGTCCTGACCGGGGGCCAACTGCGCAATGTCGCCCTGCACGCGCAACTGCTGGCCTTGCAGGCCGGGCAGCCGGTCGCGCCGCCGCAGGTGTTGAATGCCTTGCAGCGCGAATACCGTAAGACCGGTGCCCAATGTCCGGTGAAAGGGCCTGATGCCGGGTACTTGGGACGCTAGCGATGGCGATGCATGCCTCCACGACCCGCTCGCCCGCCGGTCCCGCCCCGACCGCGGTCTCCACGAGCCGGTCGGCGACCGCCGCCAGGCGAGACCAAACGACCTCAAACCCCGCGCCCCGCATGGAGACGAAGCGGTCGCCCCTGTCGCGGCGCTCCAGCGCCATCATCCCGCTCGGTCTGCCGCCCGCGGTTCCCGGTCGTCCTTTGCAGCCAGCCGTTCGCACGGCCATCGAGCGTGGTCTGGGCGCCGACTTGGGCGGCGTCACGGTCCATCAAGACGGTCCGAGTGACGCCGCCGCGCGCTCCATGGGCGCCCGCGCCTTTGCCTACGGCAGCCGCATCTTCCTGGGGGCCGGCGAGAGCGCCGCCGACCTGGACCTGATGGCGCATGAGTCGGCTCATGTCTTACAGCAGCGCGGGTCGCCGCGGCCCCAGGCCAAGGGTCCCGCGAGCGGCGCCGGGTCGCTCGAATCCGAGGCGAACGCGGCGGCGCAGGCCGTCACGGCGGGTAGTCGCTTCGCCGTGACGGGGCGCACCGCCGGCCCGACGATCCAGCGCCAAGATCAGAATGACTCCTGGTTGCGCCGTGCCGGCCGGGCCGTCGGCAGCGCGGTCGGCAGTGTGGTCGAGTTCGGCGAGGACGTCGGCTGGCGGATGTTGCAGGAGTTCGCGCCCGAGCTGGTGCCGATCATCCGTCAGGGACCGGTCGAATGGATCAAGGAGAAGGTCGCGAGCGCCGCCGAATCGGTCTTCAACACCCTGATGGCGCCGATCCGGCCCCTGACCGGTATTGCCGCCAACCTGGTCGGCCATTTTGCCAATCTGGTCTCCTGGGTGCGGCAGGCGGCGGCGCGGATCGCCAACGGCGACTGCGGCGCGGTCACCGAGGCCGCGGAGAAGATCCAGCAGGTGTTCGAGGGCTTGGCGGCCCCGGTCATCGACCGGATAAAGCAGCTTGCGGACCGGGTGAAGGGCTTCTTTACCGGGCTCTGGGACCGTTTCGGCGCCCCCGTGTGGCAATTCCTGCAACGTATCGGCGGTGCGGCCTGGGAGCGGATTCAACAACTCGGCCGCTGGATCTGGGAGAAGACGGCGCCGATCCGCCGCGTGCTCGATCGCGCCTGGACCTGGATCAAGAACAAGCTCGGTATCGGCGAAGGCGCCGAGGGCCAGGACGGCATCCTGCAATGGGTGCAGCGCAAGGCGCAGGCCGTGTGGGACGAGCACATCAAGCCGTTCTACGAACGCTATCGCACCCAGATCCTGGTCGTCACCGGCGTGCTGATCATGTTGTCGCCGGCCGGTCCGGTGATCGCCATCGCCGCGGCCATCGGCGGACTGGCGGCGGGTATCCGTTGGATCCGTCAATACCTGCGCAGCCGCGAGGGCATCGTCCGGCAGCGCGGCGTGCTGGAGGGTGCGATCATCCCCGGCATCCTGGGCGCGGTCAACCGGGTCTCCGCCTTCCTGATGGACAAAGCCCGGTTCATCGCCGGCAAGCTCAGGGATGTCGTCGGCGGCCTGAACCGGGCACTGGGCGCCGTGGCCGGGACTGTCCTGAATTTCGCGGTCAGCATCCTGCGGTGGATCGTCGACCGTTTCCAGGAACTGGTGGACTGGGCGGTGCAGGGTCTGGTGGGGCTGGCCAGCGGCGCGGCTGCCGCGCTCGAACGGCTGCGAATCTATCTTCAGCCGATCCTGAACGTGCTGCGCGAGATCGCGGGCGTGGTCGGTAATCTCATGCGCTTGCCGATGCTGCTGGCCGGCCGGCTGTGGAATGCCATTCCGGCCTGTATCCGCAATCCTTTCGTCGATTTCTTCATCCCGCTGATCCTGCGCCAGATCGCGTTTTTCCGCGAGCTGGCCGCCAGCCCCGAGGCATGGCGCCAGACGCGCACCCAGGTCATGGATCTGATCCACCGGGTGTTCCGCAATTTCGATCTGCTCGGTGCTATCCGCGGGGCATTCGCCCTGGTGGTCCGTGCCCTGCGCATCCCGGTCGACCTGATGGGACAACTGCTGGACAAGGCGGCGAGCGCCTGGGACGCGGTGATCGCGGCGCCGATCCGCTTCATCGAGACCGCCTTGAAGGCCATCCTCCAAGGCGTTGGTCGCTTCATGCGCAACATCCTCTCGCACCTGTGGTTCGGCGTGCAGGGGTGGCTCTTCAACGCCGTCAACCAAAGCGGTGGACGCAGCGGGGTGGCCGTGTCGCCGCCGACGAGCTGGACCGATTTCCGGGCGGTCTTCGGCTTCGTGCTGGGTGTGCTGGGTATTTCGGTCAACCATGTCATCGAACTGATCAACCGTCGGGTCCCAGGGGCCGGTCGGGTCCTGCAGGCGGGTGTGCGCCTGCTGAGCGGCGCGCTGGAGTGGATCAAGATCGCCATTGAGCAAGGTCCACGCGGACTCTGGCAGCACCTGGTGCAGCGTCTGAGTGACTTGGGAACCTTGGTGCTCGAATCGGCAGTGGGCTGGGTGATGACCCGGGTGGTCGCCATCGTTGGTGCGCGCCTGGCCGCCATGGCCGCGTCCGCGGGCCTGACCGCCGTCCTTGAGGCCGTCAAGGCCGTCTACAGCGCCATTCAGACCGCCATCGAGTACATGCCCCGCATCCTGGCGATCCTGATCAGGGTCTTCGATACCGTCAATCAGATCGCGGCCGGCGTCATCGGCCCGGCCGCAACCCTGGTGGAGGGTGGTTTCCGCATGGCGATGCCGATCATCATCGGTTTTCTGGCCAACTATGCGGGACTGGGCGGCATCGGCGGGCGCATCGTCGAGATCATTCAGAACGTCCGCCAGCGGATTGATGATGCCATCCTGGGGCTGATCGACCGGGTGATTGCGGCAATCAGGTCGTTCGTCGATACCTTAAGGAGAGGAGCGAGATCGCTGGCCGCCGCGATTCTTGATCGTCCGGTTCGATTTGCCGGGGAACGGCATCGTCTGCGTGCGCAAACGGAGAACGGTCCGGTTGCTGTCGTTATGGCAAGCGATGGATTCCGGGACGTACATGAGCAGTTGGTGTTGTTGCGAAGGAATTATCTTACCCAACATGGCGGCGAACTGGCAGGCCAGGATGAAGCGGCGCGAGCGCTCGATGAGCGACTGCGGCGGGTCCTGTGGCGCAAGAATGAAATCATCGACCGGGCGGGTCGCGACCGGGACCGTCGCGATCAGATTCTGAGTGAAGGTCTTGGCGAGTTGGAGGACATGGTTACCGAACTGGGAGAATATATGGTCGAAACCTTTGGTCAAGCATTAGGACCGGGTGCACGGGTCGAACCGCGATCGGTGATCTACGTCGTTGCGGCGGACCGCGGCTTTGTTGTCCAGGATATTCGGGTAATTCGCGAAGGTCACTTCGGGATCATCGCACAGTCGTTGGATCGTTCGTCACAACTCTTCATGAGCTACCGTAGCCATGGCACAGAGTGGAGAATTCCCAGTTTGCAGCAGCCTCCGCCCTATGTGGGATTCAGCGGGACTCAGGGCGCCGGAACACGTATAGCGCAAAACATTCAGCGCGGTGTCAGTCCCGGGGGAGGTTATCGCGCGACTCCCCCAGGTTACAGCGAAACAGGGCGCTGGAATCAACGCGGTCATTTGGTGGCACGTGAATTTGGCGGTCCTGGTGATCTTCGCAATATTGTTGCTATGACAACGGTTGCCAATCAAGGGCCCACCGAAATGCGCTCGGTTGAAATAGCAGTCAGCACCGATGTTGCCAAAGGTACTGTACTGACTTATAAAGCGACACCAATATATAATGGAAAATCGCCCTTCGCTTTACCGCCCGATGCGGTTGTTGTTGATGTAGATGAAGAGTGGCCAAATCGTCAACTGCGGAAACATCATAAGCGAGTCGACAATACCTAGCGAGGCGGCGCTTCATTTCGCGGTGGGGCTTGCTTGTCACTCGGTTCTGAACTCTTGGAGATGCAGGAATAGTGGGGCGTCTTCTTGTCCGAACAGGTGTCCTGAGCGTTACGGACGGGGCGGATGCCGCGCCCGGCCCGGAATCGAACCGGGATATCATAATTGGTCAGGACATCAACGGAAGGGTCACGTGAACCAATCAGGCCAAATCGATGATGAGAAATCGGAGAAGAAAATGGTTATGTATGAACCCTGCAACCAGTTCCCCGCGGCTTCCGGCATCGCTCCTCTGGTGAAGTCTGGTTGCCTATTCGTGGTCATGATCTGGTCGCTCAGTGCTTGTGCGACGCAAGAGTCAGCGAGCCCGGCCGCCGTGCCGCCCACATCGACGATGGCCCAGCCGGTGACGGCCGAGGCGGATACGGCCCCGGTGCCAACGAACCATCGACCGGTTGCAGCCGCTCCGGAATGCATTAAGAAGCGTCTGTTTCAAGTCGGGCGGATCAGTGCCTGGCAAATCCAGGACAGGCAGGCATTCTTCTTTTTGGCCGGCATGACCATCGCCGCCGACGGCGCCCCGGACGCCTATCACCCGACCGACATCGGCACGGACGCACTGGGCAACGCGGGCCGGCCGGGAAACTGGTGGGCACTGGTCACCGATAACGGCGAGCCGAGCGGCAAGCCGCTGGTCCAGAAGGCCGATGACCCGAAACCGGGGTTCTATATCTCCGCGACGGCTCTGGAGGACCGGACCCGGCCGACCTCGGACCCCAGACGCTTCGTCGATTCCAATACGATCCCCTATCTGGTGCTGCCGTCCAACAACCAGGGCGGAGCGCGGCTGGGTGATTTCGGCGTGGTGATCAATCGGGCGAACGGCCGGTCGTCTCCCGCGATCTTCGCTGACCTGGGGCCGAAGAATCACCTCGGTGAGGGCTCGATCGCGCTCGCCGAGCGGCTCGGCATTCCCTCCAATCCCCGCCGCGGCGGGGTGAGCAAGAACATCGTTTATGTGGTCTTTCCGGGCTCCGGCAACGGTAAGCCCCGGACCCTCGCCGAGATCGAGCGGGAGGGAGCGGCCCGGTTCGCGGCCTGGGGCGGCCAACCGCAACTGGATGCCTGTCTACCCTGACCACCGAACCGGAGAACCGCGATGCAGATCGTCTATGCAAGTCTGAGTGTGCTCGTCGGCCTGATCCTGCTCGGCGCGCTCGGGCTGGGCGCCTACTGGGCCTTGGTCTGGATGATCGGGCTGTTCGCGAGCCTGGAGCCGCAGGTCGCGGCCCTGACCGGCATCCTGTCGGTCCTCGCCCTGCTGACGGCCATGATCCTGGCGGGTGGTGCCGACCGGGCGGCGAGGCAGGGCGGCGCGGCGCGGTTCGCGGCCGAGCGGACCGCGGCCTATGCGCTGTATCTCGATCTCTGGGAGCGGCTGATCAGGGTGCGGCCGGACCCGCGGGATGCCGGCGCCGCTGGGTCGGCCGAGGCGCTGCGGACCCTGGACTTACAGCTTGCGCTTTTCGGCAGCCCGGCGCTCCTGAAGGCCCAGCGCGCGTTGCGCGATCTGTATGCGGACGGGCGCCTGGGCAGTGTGGACGCACGCACGCTGCTGGCCGCGGCACTGGGCGAGATGCGCAAGGAGTTGGGAACGGATTCCACAAGGCTCACGCCCGCCGACCTGACCCGCTGTCTGTTTCCCGACTGGGATGGGCCGGAGCCGACGTCATTACCCGCACGGCGCGATATCCAGTCCACCACCCCCGTGCCGAGTCGGGAGAGTGCCCGATGAAGGCGTTGCCCCTGGTCTCCTGCATCATGCCGACGGCCAACCGCCGCGCCTTCGTGCCGCGGGCGATCACGTATTTCCTGCGCCAGGACTATCCGGCCAAGGAACTGGTGATCCTCGACGATGGCGAGGACAGCGTCGCCGACCTGATCCCCGCCGACCCGCGTATCCGCTACCTGCGCGAGGACCGTCGTCGCAGCGTGGGCGCCAAGCGCAATGTGCTCTGCGAGGAGGCGCGGGGCGAACTGGTCGCCCATTGGGACGATGATGACTGGTACCCGCACGGGCGCCTTAGCCGTCAGGCGCAGGTCCTCGGCGCGAACGGGTGCGAGGCCGATGTCAGCGGCTCCAGTCGTCTGTATTTTCTGGACAGCCAGGGCGGACAGGGCTGGGAGTACCACTACCGTGGGCCGCGCCAGCCCTATGTGCTGGGCAGCACCATGGTCTACCGACGTGATCTTTGGCGGCGCAATTCCTTTCCGGACCGCCGGGTGGGCGAGGACGCCGCCTTCGTGTGGAGTGCGGCGGTCAAACGGGTATTGGACCTGGCCGACCCGGGCCTGTGCGTGGCCGCCGTTCATCCTCATAACACCAGCCCCAAGCGGCCGGAAGGCTGTTACTGGAAGCCTGTCGATGCTGGTGCCCTGCGCCGCTTGATGGAAACCGAGGAGGTTTCGCTTGTGAATGCACCCCAGCGTATGCCTGACATTGCGATTTCGGCGACGACGGTCCAGACGGCCGACCGGCTGCCGGGCCTGAGTGTGGTCATCCCGCACGCCGGCCGCGAGCGGCTGCCCCAGCTTGGCGCTACGCTCGCTTGCCTCGCCCAACACCGGGACATCGACGAACTGATCGTGGTCGAGTTGGGTACCCAGGCTCTGGCCCGCGCGGCGGCGCTCCGATGGGGCGCCCGTTACGTCTTTGTCCGCCACGCGGGGCCATTCGCGCGTGCCCGCGCCCTCAATGTCGGCACCGCGCTCGCCGTCCATTCACTGGTCCTGTGGCAGGACAACGATCTACTGTTACCCCCTGGGTTTGCGGGCCGCGCGCGCGCACAACTGGAGCAGCAGGGATTGGACTTCCTGATCCCCTATGTCCGAATTCATTATCTCAGCGAGTCGGATAGTCGGGAGGTGATGCGCGGCACCCGCGCCCCGACGGATTGTGCGCCGGCCGAGGTCTGGCGGGGCGGGGTCTCGAGTGGTGGGTCGGGTCTGGTCCGCTGCGCCTTCGTAGCCCGGGTCGGCGGTCTCGATGAGCAGTTCCAGGATTGGGGCTATGAGGATACCGCCTGGTGGTACAAGGCGCGGCTGCTGGGACGGACCGCCGTGACCCAGGACGCGGCTCAGGTGCTTCATCACCTTTATCACCGACCGGCGCGCTATGACCCGGCGTGCTTTGCGGCGAATCAGGCCCTGTGCCGACAGCAGCAGGCGATCAGCTCGGCGGCGGAGTTTCTGACCCGCTTTCCGCCCCCGGTGCGCGGCTCCTGTCCCTGGCCGCCGGAACGACGCATTCTGATGCTTGCCGAGCCGCCGCGGCGGCTACTCGCCCGAGGTCTTGCGAACGCGCTACGAGAGACCTTCGGGGCCGATTGCACCGCGCAGGACCTGATGCCGGGGGCCGCACCCGACGCGGAACTCCACGCGGCCCCGCCGGACGCGCTGGTGCTCTTTGGGGACGCGCTGGCGAACCGGTTGTTGGCGGGCTCTAACCTGGCGGCGCTCGCGAAGCGGACCTTGATCCTGGTCGATTCCGACGCCGCCGGAGGTGCTGCCGCAACCGTGACCGCCGCCGCGGGGGCGCGGCGCTGGACCCTGAGCACCGCGCTGGTTGGAGCGTCCGTCCCACTGCGGCAGGCCCTCGCCTGCGCGGCGCCGCTGTCTGAAGTGCTGGGCGCCCCCCTGGAGCCGGAGGCCGCTGAGGGTCTTCCGGTCTGGACCTATTGGGAAGGGCCCTGTCCCGACTGGATCGACGCCTGTTTGCAGACCCTGCGCGCCCAGGCTCCGACACTGCGCATACTGGACCCGGCGGGCTTCGAAGCCCTGCGCAGTTGCGATCGGGACATCGACCTTGGGCGACTGCACGTGGCCCACCGTGCAGATTTCATCCGGGCCTATCTCCTGGCCCATGTTGGGGGCCTGTGGATCGATGCCGATTGCCTGTTGATGCGACCGCCCACCGAGGTTTTCGAGCGTCTCGAAACCCATGAATTCATCGCTCACCAGGACCGGCAAGGCTGGTTTCCCAACGGGTTCATGGCCGCGCGTCCCGGCAGCCGCATCGCCCGCGCGCTCTATGACCGCATCTGTGAGCGCTTACGTTCCGGTGTCGCGCTCGGCTGGACCTCGCTTGGCGGCGAGCCGCTGACCCAGATCTTGCGCACGACGGATGCGCCCTGGTTTGAAATGGAATGTCGGAACATCCAGCCGGTCTGTTGGAGCACGCCGGGGGTCTTCTTCGACCGCGCGGCGGACCGGGAGCACGCACGGCATCTGGAGACGGACGTCTTGTGCTATATGTTGTCGAACACGGAGGTTCGAAAGTATCTCGACCGGAACCCCGGTGCGAACCTGTTGGGCGAGGGCACCTTTTTCCGCTTTCTGCTTGGATATTCTCTGGGTGAGGTGGCGGCACCGGTCGGGACTGCGAAGGACGCGCCTCTCGCATCTGTGGTGCCGTTCATGCTTGGCGTGCTGGATGCGATCAGCCCTGCGCGCGTGCTCCAGGTCGGTGCGGACAGCGTGCTGTGGGGGGCCTTGGTGCGGGAGTGGTGGCGCGCCCGCGCCGGCGCGGGTGGCCCGCCCGGTCATCTGGCGGCGCTCCGTCTGGTGGACGGAGAAGAGGTCGCGGGTCTTGACCTCTTCGATCACGTCGAGCGCGATGTACAATCGATTCCGGAGGCCGCGGCGGGGGGTGGCTGGTGTTTGATCCTGCTCACCGGCGAGACCGTGCGTCTGCCTCGGACCCGGCTCGACTCCTTGCTGCGGCAGGCGCTCGCCGCGGGTGGATATGTGCTGATCCCGGCCGATGCTGAGACCCTGGATGCAGATCTCGAGGCCCTGCAGGCACGGGTGGTACTCGATGCGGCCGGGGACGCGAGCGGGGTTGCCACGGATTCTTCGGGCCTGCTCCTCACGCGCGCCGATCCGCGGGCAATCATGCGGCCCTCGCGTGCGGGTCTGCTGTTCGAGCGTTGGTTTCAGGACGCGTTGGCGCGGGGCGACGAATCCGTCTCCGGACCCGGGTCATCCCTGGCCCAGACCGCGGAACTTCGTCAGCGTTTGCCCCTGCTGCTTACGCACCTGGGGGCCCGCTCCCTGCTTGACGCCCCATGCGGCGATTTCCACTGGATGCAGCACGTGGCGCTCGGGATCGATGACTATGTTGGTGTCGATGTGGTGCCCACGCTGATCGCACGTAACGCCGAGCGCCATGCCGGTCCAAGGCGACGCTTCGCGCAGCGGGATATCCTGCGCGACCACTTGCCCGCGGCCGATGTGATCCTCTGCCGTGATTGCCTGGTTCACCTCGGGTTCGCCGAGATTCGACGGGTCGTGCGCAATTTCCAGCGCAGCGGCTCGCGGTATCTTCTGGCCACGACCTTTTCGCGGGTCACCGAGAACCGCGACTGTGAGACCGGTGGCTGGCGGCCGCTGAACCTGGAGCAGGCCCCATTCCAGTTTCCGCCGCCGCTTGCTCTAATCAACGAAAAATGTACCGAGGGGCAGGGGCGGTATGCCGACAAAAGCTTGGGGCTGTGGCGGCTGCGCGATTTGTAAGCCTGACGGGCACGGACTCTCGATTGCGTCCGGTGTCCAGTCGGGCGGCGCTCAGGCGCTCAGACCCACCCGCGCGGCCTTGAACAGCCTTCCGGCCGGCGCCCATGCGTCGCGCACTGGAGGTCGAGGCGTTAGCCGGACCAGGGCAGTTTAGATGCGAGGTCGACCGGCTAAAGCCTCGGCCTCCGGTGTTCCTGCGGCCGGAACGACGATCAAGGCCATCCGTTGCTCGGTCCCTTGGCGGACAACGGCGGCCCAACCTTGACTCACGCCCTGCTGCCCGGCAGCCCTGCGATCGACAGCGGCGACCCGAGCATCGTGGACCCGGCGGCCAACGACCAGCGTGGTGCGGGCTTCAGCCGCGTCGCTAATGGGCGGATCGACATGGGCGCATTCGAGATCCAGGACGGTGCTTCGGCTGCCGTTGCTGCCGTGGGGACTTGGCGCCCCAACGACCGAAATTTCCGGCTGGATGGCAACGGCAACGGCCGCTGGGATGCCACGGCCGGCGGCGATACCCTGACGGCCGCGTTCGGCGTGGCGACCGATGTCCCGCTGACGGGGCGGTGGTGACCACGTCGACTCGCCGGGGTGCTAGGATCGACATGGACCTGGCACAGAGCCTGGCCCGTGCCGCGCGGGCCGGTGCGACCCGCGCCGGGTCCATTCTGATCTGCCGGCCGCTGGAACTGGCCGACCTGTTCAATGTCGGACGGCGAAATTGGGAAGCGATCTCAGTCGATTCCTGATGAGGGTACCGCTTGGCGGAGTAACGGATTTGTCGTTAATGAGAAATCCATCACAAAATTAGTGTTTGTGGGCTATCCTTGGTCTTGCGGGTTCGCCAGATTCGTAGATTCCGAAGGGGCGCACTGTTCCGCAGGGCGAGGTCCGCCAGGCAGGCTTGTGACTATGGTCCCTTTGAATCATTGATCCGATTGTGCGGAACGCATTTTTGTATTCAGTGTTGCTGATCATCAGGAGAAGCCATCGTGAAATGCGAGATCACACAGGTTGGTGAATGCTTTCGCCGTGAATTGCCCAAGCATCAGCGTCTGGCTGAGGCGATCAGTGAGTGCCTGAGGCCGAAAAGTGCTCCGCTCGCCTGTGCACTGGGTTTGAGCGTCGCCTTGGCAACGGTCGCGCCGGTGCAGGCGGCTACCTACACTGTCACCAACCTCAATGACGCGGGTAGCGGAAGTCTAAGGGCGGCCATCATCGCGGCAGACTCCCATCTTGGCCCTGATTCGATTGTGTTCAGCTCGGGCGTTAGCGGGACCATCACCTTGGCGTCTGGGCCACTTCAGCATGGCCACAATAATTGGGATTACGAAGACGCGAACGGGGACTTGATCATTACCGGTCCCGGCAAGGAAACGCTTGCGATCAATGGCAACGGAGGTAGTGCTGTACTGGAGGCTTGGCTATTCGGCGACGATAGCTCGCTCACGCTGTCTGGGGTCACGCTGAGGAATGCGGACGTCGGGCTGCTCATCAGTGGAAGATTCCACGAGACCACGCTGACAACGATTGAAGACTGCATCATTACCGGAACCAGTCGCGCGGGAATCGAAATCGAGGCATTGGATTATTCCGGAGGGAGTTTCTTGCTGCGGAATCTCGTAATCTCCGGTAACGGAGCGACTGGCGTCTTCAATAATGGCGGTGATACGGTTATTACCGGAAGCGTCATCGCCGACAACGGCGGCATTGGTATCGGCACTGGTAGTATTATGCACGCCTCGTGGCCGATCACGGTTGAAGACACGTTGATCGCTCGTAACGCTCTCGGCGGCATGGACTGTGGGGGGTTCACGGTCGCGTTCGTGGGGGGAACGCAGATCATCAATAACGGCAGGGTCGGGTTGGGTTGCAATGCTGAGGTGACGAGGTCCACCGTCACCGGAAATCGTGGTGGGGGCATAAGTGCGTATCACATTGAAATTCAGGATAGCACCGTATCCGGGAACACGCGGGATAGTGGCGGCGGCATCAGTATTGGTGGTGGTCGTTATAATCTCGGTGGTCATCTTGTCGTGATCAACAGCACGATTTCGGGGAATGAGGCGCAAGAGCGTGGGGGTGGGATTTATCAGTTTTCCGGCTCAACGGTCATCGAAAACAGCACCATTACCGGCAACCAGGCGGCGACCGGTGGCGGGCTTTTCAAGCATTTCTACAACGAACTGTTCGACGACGAGGTCGCTGTTGAGCCAACGGGAATTCGCAACTCCATTATTGCGGGGAACGAGGCGACCAGCAATCCGGATACTCGGATAGGCGCACCCTTTGCCTGGAGCGTTATCGAGCCGGCGGACGTGAGCTATACGCTGATCGGCGATCCAGGCGACGCCTACATCACCGACACGGTTCCTGGTTCAAATGTCTTTGGTGAATACCCGTTGCTCGGTCCGCTGCAGGACAATGGCGGCCCGACCCTGACTCACGCCCTGCTTCCCGGCAGCCAGGCACGTGACAGCGGCGACCCCAGTTTTCTGCCCCTGCTGGCCAATGATCAGCGCGGCGCGGGTTTTAGCCGCGTGGTCAACGGGCGGATCGATATGGGCGCATTCGAGGTTCAGGGTGGTGTCAAGGCAGCCGTTGGAGTATGGCGCCCGAGTACCCGCCAGTTCCTCCTGGACGCCAACGGCAACGGACGTTGGGACGGGACGCGCGGCGATATCCTGACCTCCCCCTTTGGTCTCTCAACCGACCTTCCGGTGACTGGTGATTGGAACCGCGACGGCACCGATGAGGTCGGCTTCTGGCGCCCGAGCACCCGCCAGTTCTACCTGGACGCCAACGGCAACGGACTTTGGGACGGGACGCGCGGCGATATCCTGACCTCCCCCTTTGGTCTCTCAACCGATCGTCCGGTGACCGGTGATTGGAACGGCGACGGCACCGATGATGTTGGCTTTTGGCGTCCGAGCACCCGCCAGTTCTACCTGGACGCCAACGGTAACCGCCGGTGGGACGGAACAATCGGCGGCGACGTCTTGACATCCGCCTTCGGGCTCAAGACCGATAGCCCGCTGGCCGGCGATTGGGACGGTGACGGCACCGATGAGATTGGCTTTTGGCGCCCGAGTACGCGTCAGTTTTACCTGGACGCCAACGGCAACGGCCGTTGGGACGGGACGCGCGGCGATATCCTCACCTCCGCCTTCGGTGTTGCGTCCGATCGCCCGGTGGTCGGCGATTGGAACGCTGATGACGCCGATGACGTTGGGGTGTGGCAGACGGGCAGCTATCAGTTCCTGTTGGATGCCAACGGCAACGACCGCTGGGACGGGACCACCGGCGGCGATACCCTCACGGTTTCGTTCGGCACTGCGGCCGATGTCCCGCTGGCGGGAAGGTGGTGACCTGACGGATCGCCGCTGGGCCGGATGGGCGGGCGACTTAGTGATTTGGCAGTCCAGGCGCCGGTATTGCGTGATGGCCGCGATGGCTGGTGAGTCGACCCGCTCACAGGTCGACCCACCGCCCCAGGGCGTCGCTGAGCCCCGCCTTGGTCATCGGCTTGGCGACAAAGTCGTCCATGCCGGCCGCCAGACAGGCGTTGCGATCCGTGTCATGCGTATTGGCGGTGAGGGCCAGCACCGGGGTACGCGGCCAGCCCCGTTCGGCTTCCAAGTCACGCAGGAGACGCGTGGCTTCGAAGCCGTCCATGATCGGCATCTGAACATCCATCAGGACGACATCGATGCCGCCCAGGCCGAACGTGTCCAGCGCCTCCAGGCCGTTGGTTGCAATGACCGTGGAACAGCCAAGCCGCTCGAGCATGGCCGCGGCCACCTTCTGACCGACCAGATTGTCCTCGACCAGCAGGACCCGCCGCGGCGCGGACGGCGCCGGTGCCGGAGACCGCGGTGCGGCGCCCGCCGGGTGACTGACGCTCAAGGGCACCTGGACCTTGAAGCAGGCACCCTGATCGGGCTGGCTGTCCACGCTGATGCGTCCGCCCATGAGGTCCAGCAGTCGCCGGCAAATCGCGAGTCCGAGCCCGGCGCCGCCGTGGCGTCGGGTGAATGAGGCGTCGGCCTGGGTGAAGGGGGTGAAGAGTCGGGCTTGGATCTCGGTGCTGATCCCGATGCCCGTGTCGGACACCGCGAGCGCCAGTTCGTAGCGGTCGTCGCTCAGGGGGGCACCGCCGATGGTCACGGTCACAGTGCCCCGGTCGGTGAATTTGATCGCGTTGTCGATCAGGTTGCCGGCAATCTGGCGCAACCGCCGCGCGTCTCCCAGCAGGTGCGCGGGCAGTGCCGGGTCAAGCGTGATCACCAGGTCCAAGCCCTTGGCGGTACAGCGGTCACGCAGTGATTCGGCCGCCGACTGAAGTTCGGCTCCGGGTTCCAGTGGGGCATAGCGAGGCTCCAGTGCGCCCGCTTCGAGCGTCGACATGTCGAGGATGTCCTGGATGATGTGCAGCAGCCGATCGCCGGCCTGCTGCGCCAGGACGATGTGTCTGACCTGTTCCGGCGTGGGGTTGTCGGACTGCAGGAGATGCAGCATGCCGAGGACACCGTTCATGGGGGTGTACAGTTCATGGCTGACGGTCGCCAGGAACTCGCTCTTGGCGCGGTTGGCGGCCTCGGCCCGCTCGCGCTGGGCTTCGATCAGCGCCTGATCGCTGCGGTTCTGGAGCAGCGCGCCGATTTGCTGGGCGAAGACGGTGAATGACTCGAGTTGCGCGGCGGTCAGTTCGTGGCAGAGGGTGTTCCCGCACGCCGTGACCCCGCCGAGGACCAAGGCGAAACGGGTCTCGCTGGGGCCGATACAGGCGCTCGCGACCAGTTGCCGCAACCCCAGGTTCTGCAGCAGGGGATGCGCTTGCGGACCCCACCATCCGGTGTGGTCGCTCCGAAAACGCGCGTCGGCGAGCACTGTGTCCAGCGCGGCGGCGTCGATGGTCGCGGGCGGGATCCCGACGACGGCGGCCGGGTGGTCCGCGGGGGTGCCGTCGGGCGCGGTCAGCCACAGGAGGCCGAAGCTGAGGTCGAACAACTCCATCACCGCTTCGGCCGTGATTTCGGCAAACACGCCTTGGTCACGCACGGCGATGGCGCGGGTGTTGTAGGACTGGATGCCGGCGAAACGCTCCAGCGTGCGGTTCAAATCGTCCTGGGTGGTCATCAACTGCTGCCGGACCACCGCCGACCGCGCGATCTGGGCCTGGAGTTCGGCGATCTGGCCCGTCAGGTCATCGAGGTCCGTCGGGTCGCTCATGGTCTCGGTCCTATGGTCTGCGTGTTGCCGAATTGTACCGGTCATCGGGCCGCCGCGGGACGGGTCAGTTTCCGTTCAGGCGCGGGTTGCGGTCGCCGTTGCGGGCCGGATTGGTGCCCCGGTGTTGTCAGACAGGCGCGCTCAAGGCTACTGTTGCTTCTGCGGTGCTTGGCGCGACATCCTGCTGCATGGGGCGTGAAGCGCGCGGCGCTGGCCGCTCCGGAACATGACAATGACGCGAGGGGACTATTCATGAAAGTGATCGAGATGCGCGAAATCGGCGGGCCCGCGGTGCTTCAGTTGACGGAGCGTCCGCGGCCGGAGCTGACGACCCCGACGGATATCCTGGTCAGGCTGGCGGCGGCCGGAATCAATCCGGTTGATACCAAGATCCGCGCACGCGGACCGCTGCTCCCCGACGGGCTTCCGGCCGTCCTGGGCTGCGATGGGTCCGGCGTGGTGGAGGCAGTCGGTGCCGAGGTCACCCGGTTCAAGGTCGGCGACGAAGTTTGGTTCTGTCACGGCGGACTGGGCGGACCGGTCGGTAACTATGCGGACACTATCTGCCTGGACAACCAGTTCGCGCAGGCGAAGCCGCGCGGGATCAGTTTCGTCGAGGCCGCCGCGGCCCCGTTGGTCCTGCTCACCGCCTGGGAAGCCTTGGCTGACCGGGCGGGTTTGCTGCCGGATCAGACAGTGCTGATCCATGCCGGTGCCGGCGGGGTCGGGCATGTCGCGATCCAACTCGCGCGTGCTGCCGGGGCGCGGGTCTGTACCACGGTCAGTAGCCCTGAGAAGGCTGACTTTGCCCATGCCTTGGGGGCCGAGTACTGCATCAATTACCGGGAGGAGAATCTGGTCGAGGCGGTGATGGAGTGGACCGGCGGGCGCGGGGTGGACGTTGCCTTCGACACCGTGGGACCCGCGTGTTTTCGTGCCACCATTCCGGCGATGGCGGCCTACGGCAATCTGGTGACCATTCTGGATCCGGGTCCGGACCTGGACCTGAAGGAGGCGCGCAACCGCAATCTGCGCATCAGTCTGGAGCTGATGCTGACGCCGCAACTGCGCGATCTGCCGCGGGCCCGTGCCCATCAGGGCGAAATCCTGCGTCGCTGCGGCAAGATGATCGACGCGGGGGAACTGCGGATTCATGTCGCGCAGACCTTCCCCCTGGAGCAGGTGCAGGAGGCCCATCGCCTGATCGAGGGCGGCCATGTGACCGGCAAGCTGGCTTTGACGATCGCATGAGAACCCTGTGTTGCCGGTGATGACCGAGTCTTTCCCCAAGCCGCCGAAATCCCTGTTGCGTCAGGTGGGCCGCGCGATTGCCGATTTCGGCATGATCCGCGACGGTGACCGCATTCTGCTCGGCGTCTCGGGCGGCAAGGACTCGCTGTCGCTGTTGATGATCCTGCGTCATCTTCAGACCTATGCTCCGGTGCGTTTCGAACTGGCGGTGCTGACGGTCGATCCGCAGGTGCCTGGATTCGATCCATCGCACTTGCGGGACTATTACGCGCGTCTGGGGCTCGTCTGGTACTACGAGCGCCAGCCCCTCATGGAGCAGGCCCGCACCCATATGGACGGCGATTCGTTCTGCGCCTACTGTTCGCGCATGAAGCGCGGGATCATGTATCGCATCTGCCGAGAGCAGGGGTACCAGGTCCTGGCGCTGGGCCAACACCTGGACGATCTGGCGGAGAGCCTCCTGATGTCGCTCTTCCACGGCGGCCAGTTGCGGACCATGAAGGCCCATTATGTCAACGACGCGGGGGACATTCGCGTCATCCGACCGCTCGCCTATTGCCGTGAGCGCCAGACGGCGGATTTTGCCCGTGCCGCCGGGTTGCCGGTGGTGCCCGACAGTTGCCCGGCCTGTTTCTCCATGCCGACCCGTCGGGAGTACATGAAAGCGCTGCTGGCGCGGGAGGAATCCGGGCACCCACACCTGTTCGCCAACATCCTCCATGCCATCAAGCCCATCCTGACGGAGGGTCCGGTGCCGGAAGCCCTGTGTCCGGCTGATGCGGTGGATCCTCCGCCGCACCCATGACCACCGCAAGCGACTTGCCCGCGGCTCCAGATCCGGCTGCTTTGCGCACGGCAATCAGACCGGTCGCCGAGCGTCATCGCTGGCGGCTGGTGGTCTTGTTCGGTTCCGTGGCGCGGGAGCGTGACGCAAATTGTCCATTGATGACGCCAGGGTCAGGCCAGGCCTCCCTGGGTCAGCGGCGCCGGCGGTACCGGCCCTGAGTCGGGTCATCCAGGATTTCTGTGATCTGGTCGAAAAGTCTTGAAATACAGCCGGCCGCTGATAAACTCCGCGTGGCGTTGTGGATGAACAGGCGCCTGTGGTTGGCACTGATGTAGGCGGTACGGTTATTGCTGCTCTTCAGGCAGCGGAGCCGGGTCAATCGGGATGAGGGTCGGTTCGCGATCCGCCCACCGGATTGCAGATCGCCAGACCGGATGCCGCGATAAGAAAATATGGAGATCGACGAATGAACACGTACAGCCAACGCATTCTCCTGGTCGTGATCGCGCTGAGCCTGTCATTGCTCAGCGCGGCCGCCGCGACGCTCAACCTTGATCGAGCCTCCCAGCTCCAATCGGGTCGTTGTGCGTCTGTGCCTGTCCGGATGATCCGTGGCGGTGCTGCCGAGGATCTGACCGGGCTCACTGCCGCGCTTGCGCGCGAGCCCGAGGCCAATCTGACCGGATTGATCGGTGCCCTGGGACAGATGATCGTCGAGGGCGCACTCAGCGATGCTGCCATCAGCGGCCGCTTCGAACCCGTGATCAATGTTGTCGTGGCGGGATCCCAGTTCTCACTGGAGGTGTGCCGCGACAGCATCGTTGGTGAGGTTTCCGTGGCGCACCAGCCGCGGGTGCACTTCGTGATCGGCGACTTCGACCGCGACGGTGCCACGGACGTGGCGGTGCGCCGCAGCGGCAGTCCCGACTGGTCGGTCGACTTGGGCGCCTTACGCCGGGTGACGGTCGGGCTGGGTGAGCCGGTGCGGCTGCACCTGATCGAGGTTGCGACACCTGGCGCGAGCGTCCTTGACGACGGCGGGCGCTGTCAGATCACCTGGCTTGCCCAAGCGCTGACGGACCGGCACAAGACCTGAAGGGGACATCTGCGGTGTATAGCCTTCGGACGTGATAACCGGACGTAGAGGCGGGTTTCAAACCCGCCCCTACACGCGGCAGGATGTCGGAATCCAGCGCCAAGGATGGTCGCTCGCGGGTACTACGGATTCGCGGGGTTCGCGGGAGCGGGGTAGGCCGCCCCCGGTTGGCTTGCCGAGCGGCGCCGGCCGCCTTGCCTTGCGGCGGCGCGCCCGCACCTTGATTCCACCACATCATAACCCGCAGGATGATCCATGTCTCCCGATCCGCGCTCCGGCGCCCCGTCAACACCTGCGGCCGCCTGGCACGGCCGGCGCGGCGAACTCCTGGTCGCCGTTCAGTTCGCACTCGTCTTTGTCTTTGTCATGGTCCCGATTTGGAACCCCTGGCTGACGCCGGACCTGCTGGCCGCGACCATACAGCCCCGGTGGGTCGCTCTGCTGATCCTGAGTGTCATCGGCGCGGCTTTCGGCACGCTCGGCTCGCTGGGCATTCGCCGGTACCTGACGCCCTTGCCTTACCCGGTGGACCACAGCCGGCTGGTGACGACAGGCGTGTACGGGCTCATCCGTCACCCGCTCTACAGCAGCCAGTTGTTCGTCGCCCTGGGTTGGGTCTTCTATACCCTGAGTCTCAGTCACTTGGCGATTCTGATCCTCGGTTTTCTGTTCTTCGACTTCAAGGCGGCCAAGGAGGAAAGCTGGCTGACCGAGCGTCATCCCGAGTACGCCGGTTACGCGCTCAAGGTCCGCAAGTTCGTGCCCTGGGTTTATTGAGGTAAGGCTCGATTCCGGTCGCTGATTCGGCCACACTGTGGGTTATGCATCAAGCGCGCAAACGTTTCGGCCAGAACTTCCTTCATGACCCCGGTACCATCCGCCGCATCATCGAGGCTATCCGTCCGCGCCCTGGGGAGTCTCTGGTCGAGATCGGCCCAGGGCAGGGCGCCATTACACGGGGTCTGTTGGAGCAGGCCGGCGCGCTGGACGCGATCGAACTCGATCGCGACCTGATCGAGCCGCTGCGGGAGCGCCTGGCCGGGGTCGGAGCCTTGCGCATCCACAGTGCCGATGCGCTGCGCTTCGATTTGTGCACCCTGGCGCCGCGGCCGGCGTCGCTGCGGCTGGTCGGCAATTTGCCGTACAACATCTCGACCCCGCTCATGTTCCGCTTTCTGGAGCAGGCCGAGTGCATCGCCGACATGCATCTGATGCTGCAACGCGAGGTGGTGGAGCGCATCGCCGCGGACCCGGGCAACAAGGTCTATGGCCGGCTCTCGGTGATGGTGCAGACCTGGTGTGATGCGCAATTGCTGTTCCGGATCGGCCCGGGAGCCTTCACCCCGGCCCCCAAGGTGGAGTCCGCCTTGCTGCGTTTGCGGCCCTTGCGGCCCCTGCCGCACCCCCTGGTCGATCCGGCCGGGCACGCGCGGCTGGTCGCCGCGGCCTTTTCCCAGCGTCGTAAAACCTTGCGCAACAGTCTGTTGGGGCTGGCGGATGCGAGTGTCTTCGCCGCCGCCGGGATCGATCCAGGGCAGCGGGCGGAGACCGTCGACGTGGCCGGCTTCATCCGGTTGGCCAATGCCGTGCATCGCCCGGATGCAGAACCCGCTTGCAATTCCCGCGCCGCGCCCTGAAATCCGCCTATAGATAACAAGGTATTAGCCCCCCATGCGGCGCCGCTGGCGGTGCGCTAGGGCGCGGGTTCAATCAGCAACGGGCTAGTGCCCGGGAGACGTGAATGCCTGAGTCGGACAGCGTGGTAGCGGACAGCCTGGACATGGAAAGCGCGGATGTCGAGGACAGCCCCGACCAAGCGGCGGGCGGGCAGATTCAGTTGGCGCGGTCGGGCGACATGTTGCCGGGACAGATTCATCTGTTACCGGTGGCGTCCCGACCCTTTTTCCCTGGTCAGGCGGTGCCGCTCATGATGGCGGCGGAGCACTGGTCGTCCACCATTGAGGCGGTCGGCGCCACCGAGCACAAGATCCTCGGCGTCGTGCTGGTTCGCAGCGAGACTTCGGAGGAGGCCGGCTCCAAGGACTTCTACACCGTCGGCACCGCCTGCCGCGTGCATCGGGTGCACCGTCAGGATGACCATTTGCAGGTGCTGATCGAGTGCCTGCAGCGCTTCCATATCGAAGGCTGGGTCCATGGCGAGGTTCCCTTCAATGCCCGGGTCTCCTATCTGCCCGAGCCCGCCGGTCCGCCGGACGATCAGGTGCGCGCCTATGCGATGGCGGTGATCAATACCATCAAGGAACTGCTGCCGCTCAACCCGCTGTATGTGGAAGAGTTGCGCATGTTTCTGGACCGTTTCGGCCCGGATGATCCCTCGCACCTGTCCGACTTCGCCGCCAGTCTCACCACCTCCAAGAAAGAGCAGTTGCAAGAGGTGCTGGAGGCGGTGCCGCTCCTGCCGCGCATGGAAAAGGTGCTGGTGTTGCTCAACAATGAGCTGGAACTGGCCAAGGCGCAGCAAAAGATCCGCCACTCGGTCGAGGAGCGGATGCAGAAGCAGCAGCGCGAGTTCTTCTTGAAGGAGCAGCTCAAGGCCATCCAGAAGGAGTTGGGGCTGGCCAAGGATGACCGGACCGCTGAGGTGGATAAGTTCAAGGCGCGTTTGACCAAACTCACACTCACGGAGGAGGCCGAGAAGCGCGTCGGCGAGGAACTCGAGAAGATGGCGATCCTGGAGACCGGCTCGCCGGAATACTCGGTGACCCGCAACTATCTCGACTGGATCACGCTCTTGCCCTGGGGGCAGCACTCCGCGGACAAACTGGACCTGAAGCGCGCCCGCCGCATTCTGGACCGCGACCACTATGGGCTGGCGGATGTGAAGGAGCGCATCCTGGAGTTCCTGGCGGTTGGCATCCACAAGGGCGAGATCGCCGGCTCCATCATCCTGCTGGTGGGTCCGCCCGGCGTGGGCAAGACCTCGGTCGGCCGCTCCATCGCCGATGCCCTGGGTCGACGCTTCTATCGGTTCTCGGTGGGCGGCATGCGTGACGAGGCCGAGATCAAGGGTCATCGGCGTACCTACATCGGTGCCATGCCCGGCAAGTTCCTGCAGGCCATCAAAGACGCGGGCACCGCCAATCCGGTGATCATGCTCGACGAGATCGACAAGATCGGCGCCTCCTACCATGGCGATCCGGCCTCGGCCCTGCTGGAAGTCCTGGACCCGGAGCAAAACTCGGACTTCCTCGACCACTATCTGGACCTGCGCTTCGATCTCTCCAAGGTCCTGTTCGTCTGTACCGCCAATCAGACCGACAGCATTCCGGGGCCGCTGCTGGACCGCATGGAGCAGATTTCGCTTGCCGGCTACATCGCCGAGGAGAAGCTCCAGATCGCCCGGCGCTTTTTGCTGCCGCGCCAGCTCGACCGGGCCGGGTTGGCCAAGGACACCATCAAACTCGACACCGCGACCCTGCGCCCGCTGATCGACGGCTATGCCCGCGACGCGGGCGTGCGCCGCCTGGAGAAGCAACTCGGCAAGATCGTGCGCAAAGTGGCGGTGCGCCTGCTGGAAGGGCAGGAGACACCCATCATCATCACACCCGATGACCTGAAGGGCTATCTCGGCAGTCCGGTCTTCCGCGACGAGCGTAAGCTCTCCGGTCCCGGTGTCGTCACCGGTCTCGCCTGGACCGCCATGGGTGGTGCCACCCTGTCCATCGAGGCGGTACGGGCCCATGAACAGGCGCGCGGCTTCAAGCTCACCGGCCAATTGGGCGATGTGATGAAAGAGTCCGCCGAGATCGCCTACACCTATGTCGCCAGCCGCGCGCGCGACCTGGGGGCCGAGCCATCTTTTTTCGACAAAGCCTTCATCCACCTGCATGTTCCGGCCGGTGCCACCCCCAAGGATGGACCGTCCGCCGGCATCACCATGGCTTCAGCCCTGCTCTCGCTCGCCCGCAACGAGCCGGTGCGGCGCATCGCCATGACCGGTGAGATCACCCTCACCGGCGAGGTCTTCCCCATCGGCGGCGTCCGCGAGAAGCTTATCGCCGCCCGCCGCGCCGGAATCAGCGAACTCATCCTCCCCGAGGACAACCGCGGCGAATTCGATGAAGTTCCGGAGCATGTCCGCAAGGGATTCCGCATCCACTTCGTTTCACGCTACGAGGATGTGTTGCCGCTGCTCTTCAAGGAACCGCGCCGCGCCGAGCGCAAGGGGTAATCGCCGCCTGGAGTCGCAACTGGTCGCGCAGGTTTCGTCAATATGGGTAGAGCGCGGCGAAACCCATCCAAATCGCGACGCAATTTCGGTTGCTTTCTGGGAGCGCCGACCCGATCGGCGCCGGGTGATGCGGCTGTCGGGGCGACACGGAAGGTGGGCGTGCGGGCCGTCAGAACACGTCGTTCAGGGTGAGTGGTTCGGATTTGGATTTGTTCAAGACCTCCAGTCGGACCTTGGCAACGCCCTTGCGGGTGAGCCCGATCTCGGAGGCGGCGGCGCGCGAGAGGTCGATGACGCGGCCCCGGCTGAAAGGACCCCGGTCGTTGATGTGCACCACCACGCTCTCGCCGGAGCCGACATCGGTCACCCGCACCTGGGTCCCCAGGGGGAGCGTGCGATGGGCGGCGCTGAACCCATTGCGGTCGTAGCGGGCGCCGCTGGCGGTGCGCCGCCCGTGGAAGCGGTCGGCGTAATAGGAGGCCACACCGGCCTGGGAGGAACCTGACTGCTCCTGCATGAAACCGGTGCGGGCCGCGACTTCGGCGCCGATCAGTTGTGTCGCCAGAGCCGACATGATCAGGGTTTTTTTCATCACTATCAACCGTTTATATGGACCGGCCTGCTTCCTCCTGCCCAGGAAATGGGGGTGGGAAGTCGGTCGGTCGTTTGCGGATGGCCGGATACTAAGGGAATTCCCTGAGTAAGGAAACCCCTAATTCGGTAAACACGGTTCAGGCGGCGGCGTCTTCTCGGTCGGAATTTGCCTGAAGTGTCCTTCCGCCCCGGCTCGCGGAACTGGCGCTGGGAGAGTTCTTGGCGCACCGCTCCCGCCTGTGGATCGCCGCGGTGAATCTGGACGCGGACGCGGCCGAGCGTGACCTGGAGACCCTGGAGTTCTGGCTCGTTTCGGTCTGACCGACGTAAGGTGGTTTCCAGGAAACGATCGACCGACGTGTAGGGGCGACTTCAGTCGCCCCTTCAGCCCGGCGATCTTGGGCCTTGACCATCGTTTCGGCCACAAGATCACTGGAGGCCGAGGCTTTAGCCGGTCGACATCGCGTCTGCGCAGCCTTGATCCGGCTAACGGCCATGGCGCCCGCGCCACCCCGGAACATGAAAGTCCTCTTGACCACTGTCGCAACGACCAGCGTGCGAGGCTGCGTCGTCAGGGCTTCCAGCCATGACTGTTCCAGCCCCGACGCCGCCAGGCCAACAAGCGCGCATCCAGCCGCAGGCGTGAGATCAAGCCCCACCCGTAGACCGGTGGCCGGGACCCGCCTCGCTGAGCAGGCGCACACAGGAATCGCTGCCGTCGCCGACCAGGACCCAGCGGCGCGTGAGCCCGCGCGCCACCAACCGGTAGCACTGGCAATTTTTCTGCCGCGAGGACGGCGAGCCGGTCATGGTTGCGACTGCGCCGCCTGAACAGCAGGAGCGGTGAGAGGAAAATCAGGAAAGGGTAAGAGTCGCATAGTGTTAAGGTCAAAGGTCCTGGGTGAGGCGGAAACCGAGGTTGCTGCTCCGGTATGACGGCCCGAGCCCGAGACGGTAGGCGGAACGCAGCCACGTCGGCTGGTTGTTCCACGCGCCGCCGCGGACCACCCGGCCAGCGGTTCGGCACGATTCGCTCCGCTCCGCGCCATCGGCCGGGGCGCCGGCATAGTTGCCATGGTAACTGTCCTGCACCCACTCCCAGACGTTTCCGTGTATGTCATAGAGCCCCCAGGGATTGGGCTGCTTCTCTCCTACAGGGTGAGTCTTCGAGTCCGAGTTGTCCCAGAACCAGGCGTAGTCCCCCAGCGCGCCCTCATCGTCGCCGAATGACCAGCGGGTTGCGGTCCCGGCACGGGCGGCATATTCCCACTCGGCTTCGGTCGGCAGACGGTAGTGTCGGCCGGTCTGCTCCGACAGCCAGGCGGCGCAGGCCACGGCGTCGTCCCAGGAAACATTGATTGCCGGGCGTCGACCACGACCCCACCCCCACTCGTCCGGCTTCTCGCGACGAGTAGCGGCACAGAAGCGATCATACTCATCGAAGGTCACAGCATAGCTCCCGATGGCGAATGGCCGAGCGATGCTGACCCGGTGCTGGGGCTTCTCGTCGTTAGAGGCTTGGCCGTCGCTCTCGGAGGCACCCATGAGGAAGGACCCGGGCGGAATCAAGACCATCTCCGGCCCTTCGCTGCCGTCCTTGAGCGGGTCGCGAAAGACCGGCCCCAGCCCCAGCGATTCCGCCACCGACCGCTGTAACCCCTGAACCCGCTCGGTGGACCAGCCGTGGATGTCTTGCGGCACCGTTGTCGCCCAACGGTCAGCCTGGACCCGCTGGTTCTCCCGCTGCAACCGCTGCTGACGTTCGCGCTCCTGTCGCTCCTGCTCCAACCGCTCCTGCGCCTGTTGCTCTTGTTCCAGCCGCTCGCGTTCTTGGCGCTCCCGCTCCATCTGCTCCCGCTCGCCGCCGCGCCCCCCAACCGCTCCACCAGGTCAGACCGGTTCAGATGGCTGATCGCATCGCACAACCCGGCGAGGAAATCCGGGTCCAAAAGGAGTGCCGGACCCACCGGACCATCGGCGGCACCGACTTGGGTACAAAAGCTATCGATCACCGCGACACCTGTTCCCACAACGGGCGGAAACCCGCGCAAAGCCAGCCAATCCTGGATCGCCTGTCCGACCTGCCCGATGGCCCATACCGGATCGGGCAATGCGGCCAGTGGGGTCGCCAGTTGCAGCGCCAGCTCCGGCCCCCAAGCCGGCCGTTCCGCGGCCACCGCCCGGTAGCTGCGGCAATAGTGATCAATGAAGGCTTGGGCGATCTCAGGTGGGAAGTCAGGATGCAGCAGATCAGGCAACAGCTTCGGCAGGAGCGGCGGGGTCTCCCAATACGAGAAGTGGTAAATGTCGCCGATCCAACCCATGACCAGGCAATGCCAGGTGATCAGGAACTGGTGAATGGCGCGCCAATCGTCCTTGACGCGTTGGAAGGGCGGCAGGTCCACCTGGTCGAGTTCGATGCCAGCGGCACTCAGCGCCTCCTCCTGCTCCAGTCGCTTGAGGTTGGCAGCCCGGACACCGCCAAACCGTTGGTCGGCATCCAGGTTGTCCTTGGCGAGGCCTTGCCCGATCAGGCGTTCGCGCGCCTGCCGCCATTGTCGCGCCGCGGCGCGGGCGCAATCCTCGACCACGGGGCGATAGGCGATCTTCTCCAGGGTCTGATAGAGGTACTGATCCTGGGCGGGCCCCCAGTAGGCCAGATTGATGTAGAGAAAGTCGTCGCCCTCCGGCATCTGAGTCTCCAGCACCAAAGTCGGCTCGGAGCGCAACCGCTCGTGCAGGGCCTTGATGCTGGCGGCACCCTGGAACTGGCCGTCTTTCCAGGCGCCGTCCAGGAGTTCGATGGGGCGCACCCCGAGATTGAAGTTGTAGTGGGTGGAGAGGAATTGCTGGAGTGCCTGGCGCACCGGTCCTTCCAGGTCGCGCGGCCCGTTGGTGGGCAGCGAGAGGAAAACACGCAGCGGGGTCGGCCCATCGCAGCGGTGCGATTGCAGAATCTGAGAGGGAAAGAGCCGCAACGGCCAGTGGTCCAGAACCTTTTGGTTCTCTTGAAGCTCCAGGGCGGTCTCGCGCTGTTGGGTCGCCAGTGCCCATTCCTGCTCCCGTCGCTCCTTGGCCAGTTGGCGTTGTTCCTCGCGTTGCGCCTCGAATTGCCGCTGCTGGAAGAAGCGTTGCCGGTCGCCTTCCTGGGTTGTGGTCCGCTGTTGGGAGAAGCGGGCAAAGTGGCTGGTGATCGCGTTGAAGGCAAGCAGGGCAGTGTAGGAGGGGTCCATGGCAGGGTTGATCCCTTGGCTGATCCGGATTGCGATTATAGTCCGGTCGCCGTTGCAGGACGATCCGTAACACCGACGGCACTGGGGCGCTCGGGTCGATGTCTCAGGATAATATATACAAAACAGTATCTTGCGAAACATGTTGTGCTCGACCATGACGTCACGGACGATGCGGGCTTCCAGCGAACCACGCCGGGCGGCCCTGACCGGCCAAGGTGCACCGCGCGCACCCGTGGCCATATGAACCTGATACTATTCCGGGAGAAACCCAGGAATCGATGCCGAATCCGGAAGCCGACTCATGAGCCAAGTGACACTCAGCGCGAAACGATTCCGAGTCCTTGAAAACCTGAATTGGTCCCCGGATGGTCTCTGCCTCCTCGTGGGCGCCAATGGCTCGGGCAAGACGACGACGCTGGATTTGCTGCGCTTCCTGCGTAATTTCTTCGAGGGAGGGCAGGAGAAAGCCTTCCTCAGTATCGACGGCGGCCATCTCCGGACCCGTGGTTCGGCGGAAGACGAGCCGGTCGAACTGAATCTCGCGATCGGCGAGATCCGCTGGCGATTGCGTTTGCCGCTGTCTGATTCGGGCGTCACGGGCACGTTCGGCGAGACCCTACTGCGCGGCGACGAGACCATCTTGCATGCCGAAATGTTCGCCGATCATTGGTTTATTGGCCAGACGCGCATTCCACGCGACGGTCAGCGTTGCGGCGCCGCTGTGTATTGGGATCGTTACGAGCCGGAGTCGAAGTGGATGTATCCGCTGTTCTCCGCCTTGACAAGCATTCGTGTCTACCAGTCATTTTATCTCAATCAGGTACAGCATCCGGTCAGCCGGGACCTTCCGATGCACTTCCTGCACGGAACAGGCAATAATC
>Ga0247840_10002481_pt1 | contig 32841 bp, 31 predicted proteins | sample LaCruzMarch2015__FD_192404 | JGI IMG/M metagenome (GOLD analysis project Ga0247840, IMG submission 192404) | Freshwater microbial communities from meromictic Lake La Cruz, Castile-La Mancha, Spain - LaCruzMarch2015_17m | ecosystem: Environmental > Aquatic > Freshwater > Lake | place: Spain...
ATGTAATCCATTTCAGAGATCTGTGTTATTTTGACCACAAAATATATTCTTGTCTTTATATATAAAGATCTTTCTATTTAATTCTCTGCTTGCGTAACTCCTATCGTAATTACGAATGGATTCCCCCCTCCAGACCATTCTGATTTTAACCCATCCGGGTTCCCCGGGTTTAATCATGTCCTGTATCCCCGGTATCTGCGCCAACATTCTCCAGTTCAGATAGGACTTACGCAGATCAACCATTTCGATAACTGATTTCGATATACTCTTCATAGATATTGCTATTTGACGTTGCCAAACCTTGATACGCCGATGCATTTTGCGTAACTCCTATCAGATAAAAAGAGAACTGACATTCCCGTTATCCGGAATTATCATGCACTTCTTTTCAAACAGCGTGGAGTGAATTTTTATGGCTCATTACCGTATCCCCCGATACGAGCACACACCCGATTTTACCCTTTGTCAAACTTCTTCGAATAGTTTATGCCATGCGGCACCAACAGGGAACTAATCAATAATTGTACCGGAGTGAGTGGATGAAAAAAGAGAACGAGAAGGCACTGAACGACTTCCTTACGTATGCAGACGCAATAAGCGATGATATCCTGATCGATACCCGGGAAATGCTGGGCAGCATGCCGTTTATCCTGCCGGTGCTGCGAGAGCGGTCGGAGTACTTTGCCCTGTCTTCGCTTGCGGATGAGCGGATCTGCCGACCGGAACACCTGTCCCCAAAAACCGCCGAGCTCGTGGCGCTGGCAGCAGCCGCCAGTACAGGTGCAGAATACTGCATGAAAGTGCATATCCGTGCAGCCGTTAAAGAGGGTGCAAGCCGGGATGAAATTTACGATACGATCATGATCGCCGCTCTCGTTGGGAAGACCCGTGTGCTGGCACCTGCACTTCGCGAGCTGTGCGATGCATACCCCCGGGATACAAAAGACCGGCAGGTACCGCGATGAAACCGGTTGTCATCCGAGCCGGGAATTTCTGGGACGGCATCTCCGAAAAACCAATCGGGCAACGGGAGATCCTGGTCATTGGGGAGCGCATTGCGGAGATCGGAAAAACGGTCAGGGAGCCAAACGGTGCAATGATCATTGATCTTCCTGAGCATACGGTCACTCCCGGTTTCATCGACTGCCATGTCCACCTCACTCTTCGCCCGGAGCTGATCGGCAGCTTCTGGAGTTATTCCCCTTCGTATAAAGCCCTCCTTGGCGCAGAGGCGCTCCGGACTCTCCTTACAAATGGTTTCACAACGGTACGGGACTGTGGGGACATGGACCTTCACGGGTTCACCGTTCGTGACCTCAAACTGGCGTGTGAACAGGGAATCATTTCCGGCTCACGGCTGGTCTGTTCGGGTCACATGATCTCTTCCCGCGGCGGTCACATGAACGCAATGCTCTCGCTTGCCCCTGACAGCCACCCCTGGGAGAACTGTCTTGCTGATGGGGCGGACGAGATCCGTAAGGTCGTACGAAACGAGATTAAGCACGGTGCCGAATGGGTAAAATACGCAGCATCGGGAGGTTTTTCCACAGCAGGCGACGATCCTTTGCAGGTGACCTATACCCAGGAGGAGATGAATGCCCTTGTTGCAGCGGCACGGGACTTCAACCGTCCTGTAGCGGTTCATGTCCTTGGAGATGAGGCTATCCGCAGGTCGGTCAATGCCGGGGTGCGATCTATCGAGCACGGGAGTATGGTCTCAACTGAGACCCTTCGCTTCATGGAGGAGAAGGGTGTGTATATCGTTCCGACGCAGCTCATGGCTACGCAGCCAGCACGGATGGCGGATGATGATGCCTACTGGACAACCCTCAACGCCCCGGCACATATGCGGGTTAAAATGCGTAAATACCAAGAGGCTCTCATTGACGGTGCGAGGAACATTGCATCGAGTAAGGTGAAGATCGCTTTCGGAACCGATCTCGGGATATTCACGTTCCGCACGAACGGATCTGCAGAGTTCCATGAGATGGTAACCAACGGGATCGCCCCGGTGCGGGCACTCCGGGCTGCGACGGGCATGGCAGCAGAACTCCTGCAGCGGGAGGACATTGGTGTTCTTGCTACGGGACGCTGTGCCGATATTGTCGCCATGCCGGGCGACCCCTTCACGGATATCACGGTCACGGAAAAGGTGGATTTTGTGATGAAATCCGGCATTGTCGTTAAGAGTGTCGGGATCTCAGTATCGTGATCCCACTAAAAAACATTCAGACCCCCCATAAATAATCCCGGGTTCATGACAGGCAAACCGGTAAAAGCCGGGTGAGCCCCGGCACCCGGATGCGAACTGCCGTTTCACTGATAACCACAAGGATCTCTCTTTGGTAAGGGGGCAAATACCGCGTTTGCCTGCACTGCAGAACGAACAATACATACAGCACTTGTGCAGAGGCAACCGCACCGGCAGAGAAAACGCAGGCAAAAAAATAAACCCGGAAACAACCACTTGATACATCGAAACGATGACGATTGAAGCGGACTGCCACTTTTTTAGTTCCAATCTGGTCACCTGGCTCCCTTTCTTACCACCGCGCACACGTTTTTTTACACAGGAAAATGCACGGAGATCTTATTGTCTCTTCCCAGGGATATTCACGTTTTTTTGTATTCCGGTCCCTGTGAGCAAAATCGGTTGACTCAATGTCGGATTCGAGGAGACTGTTGCTGGTCTCCATTTTCCCCCAAACACGGTGTGTAACTTTTACCGCGCCGGGCTCTCCTCATTTTTTTCCAGTCGAAAAAGAGCGCTGGGGGTATCTGGAAAATGTATTGTCCGGCAAAAACCCGCAATTTTTCCTGTTTGGTCATTAATTCGGCGATATATTTTTATAGCGATAACACACATGAGGCATTTACCATGTACCATATCCTCCGGTGCCCGGGTTGCAGGACGTTTTCCTACGTGGACCGGTTCCAGCGCTGGAAACTCTGCCCGGTCTGCGGTTATGCCTATGAAGTAGCAAAGGTGCCGGCATACCTTGAGGTTGAGGATTACCACGAAGCGGAGAAAATTGTTGCCGAGATGGAGAAATATCTCCACCGGATGAAAAAAAAGGACTTCACTCCGGAAGAGACCGAGGAATTGCGCCACCACTATGCGACGTGGTTGCGAAAGAAAGTATGAACCTTATCATTTTAGCAGCTGATCGGTCTCCTTGTACAGCGACATGAATTCGATCTGAGCGGTGAATGTTTTTTTTATCCGGGCATCCGATATCGCTCATGGGGTACTGCTCATCCTGGTCATCACGGTTAAAAACTGCCAATCAGCGTACCGTAACTACTGATCAGGCACCGTGCCATAACATCCTGACTGTCTTACGGGCATACGATGCGGTACTTCATGACCGATGAAACGTCAGTACTGTGCAGGTAAATTCGCATGGAGCAATACGCAGTCGCCATTATCGGTGCCGGACCCGCCGGGCTTTTCTGCGCAATTCATGCTGCCACCCCGGATTTTCCGGTGCTCCTGATCGAAAAGAACCCGCATCCCGGCGCCAAACTGCGGATCACCGGTTCGGGACAGTGCAACATCACCCATGACGGCGAAGTAACAGATTTTTTCTGCCACTATGGCGGGCATGGTATCTTTTTAAAACCTGCATTACTTGCATTCACGAACGCTGACCTGATCCAGTTTTTTGTTGAACGCAGATGCAGGATGGAAACAGATGAGAACGGCAAGGTTTTCCCGTGTACGCGGCGATCGGCTGATATACTTGAGATACTCCTCCGGGAATGTCACAAAAAGTCAGTCACGGTACGGTGCGGGGCTGCGGTTGAAACGGTTACTTCAGATCCAGCCGGGTTTCTCATCACCACTCATCACCACAGGTACCGGGTGGCACGACTGGTGATTGCAACCGGAGGGGCGTCATACCCGGCAACCGGATCGAGCGGTGACGGGTACCGGTTTGCCGCTCTACTGGGACATACGATTGTTCCAATCGGACCAGCTCTCACCCCGGTTATTATCGCAAAGCATCCGTTTTTTGATCTGTCGGGCATCTCGTTTGCCGGCATGCGTTTTTCCGTATGGCGTCAGGGAAGAAAAGAGTTTGATCAGACAGGGGATGTTCTGATCACGCACGAAGGATTATCCGGACCTGGAATTCTCGATTGTTCGCGAGCCCTCCTGCCCGGGGATCAGATTCATCTCTCGTTTCTTTCTGGCACTATGACACAGGAGATTTTTACCCGTGATCTGTCCATGCGAGTGCTGGCGAACAGTAAAAAACTGGTAAAATCCGTTCTCCTGCAATACGATATTCCCGAAAGACTGGTGGAAAACCTGCTTTTGAATGCCGGTATCCCGGATGGACTTACCTGTGCTCATCTCCCTGCACCGCTGCGATCCCGGTTGATCACATCCATTACGGATTTTCCGCTGACCATTTCCGCGCTCGGCGATTATTCCGTTGCGATGGTGACCCGTGGCGGCGTCTCACTTCGTGAAGTGAACCCGAAGACCATGGAATCCAGACTTGTTCCCAACCTGTATTTTACCGGAGAAGTTCTCGACATCGATGGGGATACCGGGGGGTATAATCTCCAGGCTGCATTCTCAACCGGCAGATGTGCGGGAGAGCATATCAGGAAACAATCCTGCAAGCGATGATGAAATATTCTGCCGTTCAGGATCCGGGCGGGGATGACGGAATTATGGCAAACGAGTTTGTAACGGGTTGACCTGTCAATCAAGAACCTGAATAGTTTCAAAGAAGGATTTGTTTCCGTCATAAAAATTTCAAAAAAATTTGTAATGCTCAAAGAAAAGACGACTTCCGCTATTGTAACAATAGGGTAAAGGAGAGGTGATGAGAACATGAGCGGTTGCTCAAACCTGAAAACGGGGAGACATTCAAATCCTCGGTGTGACAGGGCACCCCGGCTAAATGTACCCTCAATATCATCTTGTTGGTGTTTTTGTTACGCCTTGTGAAAAGTCCTCTTGAGGGAATATTATCGCAGAATCGGATCCGGCTTTCCCCTCACCTTCCGAGTTACCAGTTCACGAATTTGAATAAAATCAGGACCTGCAGGATCTCGCGGGTGGGGGAGATTGACCGTTAGGATTTCAGATACGACAGAAGGTCTCTCAGAAAGAATGACAATCCGGTCAGCGAGATAGACAGCTTCTTCGGGGTTATGAGTGACAAGAAGGATAGTTGTCTTCATCGCCAGACGGATTCTCAGGACTTCATCTTCAAGTTCCATTCTGGTAAACGTGTCAAGGGCACTGAACGGCTCATCCATTAACAGGATATGCGGCTTTACTGCAAGCGCCCGGGCAACAGCAACCCGCTGCTTCATCCCTCCGGAGAGTTGGTGGGGGAAGGAGTGTACAAACGAATCCAGGTGGGTGAGTGTCAGGAGTGCTTCCGCCCGCTCTTTTACCTCGTCTGCAGGTATCTTCTGTGCCGCAAGCCGCAATCCGTACACAATATTCTCGTAGACAGAGAGCCACGGGAAGAGGGCATGGTCCTGAAAGACCATGGCTGCGGATGGACTGCCTGCTTTGTTGCCCGGTGCTTCATGGATTGTGCCGGTGTCCGCCAGTTCAAGACCTTCGATGATCCGGAGCAGTGTTGACTTTCCGCACCCGGACGGTCCCATAATGCAGAGGATCTCGTTGGCGCAGACGTCAAAGGATATGCCGGCAAGAGCAGGGCAAATCTCTTCATCGTCATAGAACGTCTTTGTAATCTTGTCAAGAGAGAGAATAGGATCCATCATTCCTTCCCCTGCCAGCTGAAGAACCGCACTTGTCCTGCCCTGAATAGGGTATCCGCACAAAGCCCTATCAGACCGATGATGATCATGCCGGCACCGATAACCTGTAGCTGTCCGAGATTGTAGGCATACATGATAAGAAAGCCAAGGCCAGCTGTTGTCCCGGGCAGCATCTCGGCTGCAACAACGCACATCCACGCAACGCCAAATGAGACCCGTAGTCCAGTCCAGATAACAGGGAGGGCACCGGGTACGACAACAGTGCGAACCTGTTCAAATGCGGTTGCATGTAGCATCTCTGCAACTTCGATCCACCGCCGTCTCACACCATTAACGCCATCTACGGTGTTGATAAGGATAGGGAAAAATGCACCCATTACGATAATGAACAGGACTGAATTGATCCCTATGCCGAACCATGCGATGGCAAACGGCATCCAGGCAATCGGGGGAACGGGACGGAGGATCTGGATGACTGGGTTCAGATATGCCCGGACTTCAGATGACCAGCCAATAAGAAGACCGAACGGGATAGCAATTGCTGCCGCACAGAAAAATCCGGTCAGAACCTCTTTAAGGCTCACATAGGTATTCTCTATAAGGGTCTGTCCCCCAAGGACAGGTGAAGCCGGGTGGAGCAGCACCGTAAAAATTTCCCCGAGCTTTGGCAGAATGTAGTTGTTCTGGATGATAAGTGCTGCTCCTTGCCATACCACAAGAAGGAGGACAATTATCGCAATTCCTTTGCCGTATTCACGAATACGTTGTTTCAAAATCAGTACCATATAGTTTCACCGAGATATTTTCATAAGCAAGTGCGTCCCGTATCATATCTTCCTGGATGGAGCTCTGGACGGTTGCAATGATAACCGGATTGTTGGCATCAGAGCGGTTTTTCACCCAACGGACAAAACTGTTCCAGTCTTTGCAGGGATCGTCATCGTCGACAACAAGTCCTGAACCGCCGGTATTAATCGACTGGATGATGGATGACGGGTTGCCAAGCGCGATCTGCAGCTCGGCAGGTACGGATCCCACATACGCACCTTCAAGAGACTTCTGTCCGATCGTTGTCATGATGCCCCCCCCGGACTGGCCCGGGACAAGATTGATATGAGCTGCAGGGACTCCCTGCACAAGAAGGGTGCAGTGAACCGGTCTTGACGCGTCTTTGTCATCAGGAACCAGGCAGAAACCGTATCGGTCACAGAAATACTGATAGTCCTCAACCATGACATACAGGGGTGCGAAATTATCAGAGGAGGGGATGTAACCAATATTGAGTGTTGGGATATTTTTGGTTATCTGGGGGACTGCAGATCCAGAAAGGATCTGATCTCCCCGCATTGAGACCTTCAGGGATGTCCTGCCAATAGGGCCGTATCTGCTATCCATTTTCTCATCGCGTACATGATTGACTATACCGGATTCCGGGGGCTCAGCATAGGCAGTAAAAACCATATTGTCAAATGAGCGGTTTTCAACAGCGATTGGATAAAGAGACCCTTTGGGAGTCAGGATGGGGTTTTTGCCAAACACCCAGTCTGCAGTGATCTTTTTTGCGAGTTCAGGGTTCTCGCGGGTGCGGTTTATGCCTGCAGTTGTCAGTGCGGATAAGAGCGCTGAGACTTCCGGGTTCTGTTCGGTGACATCATCGCGCAACACAAGTACGCAGCTCGCAGCATCCGTCCATTTTCCCTGGGGAGGGAGGTCTGAAGGAACTGCAACCCTTTTTCCAATTTTGGCAAGTTCAGCATTTGCGACTACCGGTTCCCAGATAATGAACGCGTCAATCTGGTTGGTGTTCAGCAACTGGGACATAGAACCGGCGGATGCATAAAGGAGATAGGCTGTTGGGCGTTCATTGCTATCCTCAAACCGGGGTGCAGTAACGTGAGGGATCAGGAAGAGAAAGGTGAGCAGGAAACAACCCGCCAAAATAAACCAGTAAATTGGTTTCAGTCCCTGCATGGATAACTCACTTCCGGTTTCATTTGATTTTTTGGGTATTTATGTTTCGAGATGTTAATCTCCGGGTGACTGTCGGGACCGGTCCGGACATGAAACTGCGAGTGCCCGGCACCGCAAGCGTTTGCTGGAACCGGATCCAAAAATGAATGCCGGTGGTTGACCCGTCCGGCAGGAAAACAGGGTACAGGATTATTTAGGGTCTTAAAATGGCAACAGATTCTGCGCATACTTTTGCTATGAAAATAGACATAATGCTCTCAGCCACAAGCATACAAAATGAAAATATCAAGGGCATTTTCATAGGAATCTCGGGAGGTCTTGTGAAGAGATTTTGGGATTGGAAAAAAAGGTGAACCCTGCCAGTTCGGGTAACCCATTATAGAAGTCGGCTTGCCGATTTTCATGCGAAAAAATGAAATTATGTTATCACTGGAGATTGAATTCCGCCGCTTCTCTTGACAGGAAATAGCCAAGAACCGTTCTTATGACCACGACTACAGCGAGGTTGATGAGATCCTGCTGGGTCGGGGAGAGCAGTGTAGCAAGAATATCAGCAGCGATGAGAAATTCCAGTCCGAAGACGATTTTGTCGGTGAATTCCCTCCGGATTTGGTTATAAGTGAACGACGGCTTTGAAACTTCAATGGTAATAACCCTGACTATTGCCCGAAATCCCCCGTAGATGATGAGAACCGCACCTGCTATGCCGAGAAGTTCTGCGCATATATGGATTATATCGAAAATTATTGGTACATCCATACAGAAACAGGATCGCAATCCAACATGAATCTTGGGGTTTGATCCGTTATGACAATGCGGTGTAATGAGATAGGTGATGGAGCTTATGCAGCTCTAAACTTTTGGCTTATATGGGAAATACAGGGGTTTTGAGTATCCCCCATTTCTGTTTTACTCGGATTCCGGAATCGAGGCAATGGGAGGATTAGAGAGGCATTTCATTTCCTGGAAATGAACCTTAAAAAAAGGATACGTCTAGGGGGATACACCACGACAACCAAATCCTCACTGCCATGTCCACGATCAACGTGGTCAAGTCACACGCTTCCGCCACGACTCCATTCAGGCACCAGTTACCAGTCGCGCAATCCTTAAACATCAGGCAACTCACATTTCTATCTATGAAAAAGGCGGTTCTGCAGGTTGCACTCGATCTTCTTGAGCTGAAACGGGCTGTGCAGATCGCACAAGAAGCCATCGATGGCGGGGCTGACTGGATTGAAGCAGGGACTCCCCTGATTAAAAGTGAGGGAATGCAGGCTATCCGGACCTTGCGAGCCCGGTTTCCGGATACCACTCTTGTGGCTGATATGAAAATTGCCGATACCGGTGCGATAGAAGTAGAGATGGCGGCAAAAGCAGGTGCGGATATTATCTGCATTCTTGCCGATGCAGATGATTCTGTAATTGCCGAAGCTGTCCGATCTGCCCGGTTGTATGGTGTCAAACTTATGGCTGATCTCATCAATGTCCCAGATCCGGTATCCCGTGCCTGCATACTGGAATCCATGGGAATCGATATCATTGGTGCCCATGTCGGTATTGACCAGCAGATGATAGGAAAAAGTTCCATCGATCTTTTAAAAAGTCTCTCCAGTCACGTGAATGTTCAGATTGCCGTTGCCGGGGGACTTGATGCAGCAACCGCGAGTGACGCAGTCGGTCTTGGGGCAGACATTGTCATTATCGGGGGATGGATCATCCGTTCTGCTGATGTTACCGGTTCGACAAAAAAGATCCGTAAATCCATGGATCTCCCCTCTGGCAAGCCCGTCGAAAAAAAAGGGCTGGATGAAGAGATCCATAACATCCTGATGCAGGTCTCCACCCCGAATATTTCGGATGCAATGCACCGCAAAGGAGCAATGCCCGGCATCGTTTCGATCTGTGGCAATGTGAAGATGGCAGGAAGAGCAGTGACTGTCCAGACGTTTGCAGGGGACTGGGCAAAACCCGTGGAAGCAATCGATGTCGCGGGGAAAGGAGATGTAATTGTCATCAATAATGATGGCGGCATACATGTTGCACCCTGGGGAGAACTGGCGACATTAAGCTGCGTGCAGAAAGGCATTGCCGGCGTTGTAATCGATGGCGCAGTCCGGGATGTCGATGATATCCGTGTGATGAAATTTCCCCTCTTTGCACGGGCGATTGTCCCCAACGCTGGCGAACCCAAAGGATTTGGCGAGATCAATGCCGAAATCCTGTGCGGGGGGCAGCAAGTCCATCGCGGAGACTGGATTGTCGGCGATGAAAGCGGTGTTGTGGTAATCCCCCGTGAACGTGCCTATGAAATTGCACGCAGGGCGCTTGAAGTCAGGAAAAATGAAACACGAATTCGTGAAGAAATCCGAAGGGGCAGTACTCTCTCCAAAGTATCAGAACTGGTAAAATGGGAAAAAAAGTGAATCCGGATCAATGAAAAACCGTACGCTCTAACAGTGTTGCCCCGGATTTAAGGATCTTTTCAATCGCATCATCCACGAGATCCACCCGTAAGATCAGGACTGCGGCATCCTTTCCGGAATATGCATAGGAATACTCAATATTAATTTGGGCATCCCCGAGAATCTTCGCAATCTCATAGAGTCCTCCGGGAATGTCTTTCATCTGCACTGCAATGACATCAGTAAAGGCAACATTAAAACCCAGCATGGATAATTTCTTATACGCTTTATCCGGGTGATCAACGAGAGCTCTTACTACACCAAATCCACTTGCCTCGGCAATACTGAATGCAAGAATGTTGATCTTCTCTTCTCCCAGCGCATGAGCAATTGACGCGAGCCTGCCCGGGCGGTTTTCAGAGAATATCGAAATCTGTTTGATCACAAATTTTTTCGTGTCCATTACAATGACCTCTTATCAATGACTTTCTTTGATTTACCTTCAAATCGTGGCAACGAGCCCGGCTCGACAAGCTCGATATTGACATTTACGTTTAATGAGTTTCTCAGCCGGTGTTCTACTTTCTCTTTGACCTTCATAATATCCGTAATCTTATCGCTGAATGATTCCTTGTTCAGCTCAACACGGACAAGCATATCATCGAGCGCACCCTTTCGCTCGACAATAATCTGGAAGTGCTGACCCACTTCAGGAATCGCCATCAATGCAAATTCTACCTGTGATGGGAACACATTGATTCCTCTTATGATCAGCATATCATCCACCCTGCCTTGGATCCGTTGGATTCTCGGGTGCGTCCTGCCGCAGGTACAGACCCCATCTTCTACCGTCGTGATATCACCGATGCGGAACCGGATCATCGGGAGTGCCTCCTTCTGGAGCATGGTGATCGTAAGTTCTCCCTTCTCGCCCGGTTCAAGCGACTCCCCGGTCTTTGGATCGATGATCTCAACCAGGGCAATGTCTGACCAGATATGGAACCCTTTCTGTTCAGCACATTCCGTGTACATCGGTCCGGAGAGTTCACTTGTGCCATAGATGTCGTAGGCTTTGATGCCCAGCCAGCTTTCAATACGGGTCCGCATCCCGCCTGTCCAGGGTTCTGCACCTAAAATCCCCGCACGGAGTTTTGTGTCTTTTTTGATGTCTACACCCATCTTTTCTGCAACTTCCCCAATATGGAGCAAGTACGAAGGTGTGCAGGCAATCGCGGTCGCACCAAGGTCCTGCATCAGTTCAATCTGGCGTTCGGTGTTTCCTACGCTGGTTGGGAGCACGGTTGCACCAATCCGTTCAGCTCCATAGTGCATTCCGAGTCCACCGGTGAACAACCCATACCCATAACTGACCTGGATCACATCACCCCTTCCGAGTCCGATAGAAGTGAGTCCGCGGGCAAGGGATGAAGTCCAGAGATTCAGGTCATTCTGGGTATAGCCCACAACAGTAGGCTTTCCTGTAGTACCTGATGATACGTGGTATCGAACAAGCTCGTCCTGCGAAGCCGTAAAAATTTTGTCCGGATAATTGTCGCGCAAATCCCGCTTAAACATGAACGGGAGTTTTTTCACATCAGATAATGACCGTATATCATCCGGGTGCACCTTCTCTTCTTTCATGCGATCGTGATAAAATGGTGAAAAACTGTAAAGACGGTATACAAGACTTTTCAACAATTTATACTGCATCCTCTGGAGTTCCTCTTTTGGCATCTCTTCTATTCGCGGGTCCCAGCACATCATTACATTTCACCTCTCCGGTCAATGACTCTCTTTGACTTTCCTTCAAACCGGGGCAGTGAACCCGGTTCTACGAGTTTGACGGTGGTTCGCAGTTCAAGCACATCATGGAGTTCTTTTACGACTTTTTTCTGGATATTAGCAAGATCTGCAAGTTCACCGCTGAAATACTCGCTGTTGATCTCAACTTCGACAGTCATTTCATCCAAATGATTAATTCTGTCAATATATACCATAAATTGATTGCCCACTTCGGGAATTTTGAGGATGACATGCTCGATCTGTGAAGGAAATACGTTAATTCCCCGGATAACCAGCATATCATCGCTTCTTCCGGTAATCCTCGCGATCTTCTGGCTCCTTCCGCAGAGGCACCCATCTTCAAACAGCATGGTGACATCCCCAGTTCGGTACCTGATGAGCGGCATTGCCTCTTTTGTGAGCGGGGTCACCACGAGTTCTCCCCGTTCCCCATCGCCAAGGCGTTCACCATTTTTTGGATCGATTATCTCAACAAGGTAACTATCATGCCAGATATGAAGCCCGTCACGTTCCGGGCATTCAAATGCCACACCGGGACCGAACAATTCGCTCAGACCATAGGAATCATACGCTGTAACGCCCAGTCGTGCTTCAAGTGATTTCCGCATGGTCTCTGACCATGCTTCAGCGCCGAATATTCCGGTCTTTAAGCTATCGAGATTAGCGTTCATATCTTCTGCCACTTCCGAGAGATGCATCGCATAACTCGGTGTGCAGTGGATCGTGGTCACGCCAAAATCCATGATCATCTCAATCTGGCGTTTGGTATTTCCCGTGGCACTGGGAATGACGGTCATTCCAATTTTTTCTGCTCCATAATGAAACCCAAGTCCTCCGGTAAACATCCCGTAATTTACCATATTCTGAAAGATATCGTCCTTGCCAATGCCGATCATGGTCATGTTTCGGGCGATAAGACCTGACCAGCTGTCAAGATCTTTTTGGGTATATCCCACAACCGTTGGTTTTCCTGTGGTTCCCGAAGTGGTATGGATCCGCACAATCTCGTTTAAGGGTACCGCAAAAAAACCAAACGGGTATCCATCTCTTAAGTCCTGCTTTTTGGTGAAGGGAAGTTTCTGGATATCATCCAGTGACCTGATATCGGATATTTTTACTCCGGCACCAGAAAGACGATTCCGGTAGAATTCGACCTTGTTTACTTGATGCAGGGTTTTTTTCAGACGCTTCAACTGAAGTGCCTGCAGCTCCGCAGGTTTCAGGGTTTCAATTTTCTTTTCCCAGAACATCCGCATCCTCTGTTATGCTATTGCATGACATTGTATTTATGGCACTTCATATCGTTTATCTCCCTTCTTTTTGAAGCAATACATAAATGCAGCTATTACCCTTACACAGGGTTTATCCAGTATTGATCTTTCAAATCCCGCGCAAAACGATGCTTTAATCAAGGGGAAAATGGCAGTAATTAAATTAATTTAAACGGTTTGTTTTGGGATCTATGTCAGGTGATGCTGCTTGGTTAACGGTGTATGGGTTTGGTGCCCATATCAAATCCACACAAAAAAAACTGGTCATTTTAAAAAATGGTATAGTTGAGGAATATCCCCTTGAGGGAGTGAAAAATCTCCTGATTGTGGGCGGGCATACGTTGAATTCATCTACCATATTACACCTGATGAAGAATGGTGCGTACATCTCATTTTTTGAACCTGATGGTACGCCTGCCGGGATTATACGACCTTATGGGGATCGCAGTGACGAAATACTCCAGAAGATGCAACTTGACCTCCCGCGTCACCGCTATGCCACAATTATTGCGCAGGCAGCGATCAAATCACGGCTCCTCGCTATTGAACGGCTCCAGGAACTCCGTGGTATCAGGCTGTTCTATGAAGGAGAATCACAGTTTCTTCATAAGTCATTGGATGAACTTGCGTACTTGATCAAGCTGGACGAAATCCGCAGGCTGTCCCGCTTGAATACCGATATGTATTACGAGATTATATCCCGGAGTATTCCGGAAGGATTTGGTTTCCGGCGGCGGACAATGCGCCCACAATGTGACGCGATCAACGCGATTTTATCCTTTGGCTATTCCCTGTTATTTGGTAACTGTTGTGTTTCGGTTATTGGCGCACGGCTTGATCCCGATATTGGTTTATTACATGAAGGGACGTCCGGTCTTGTGTATGATCTCATTGAAACGTTCAAGGCAGAGATGATTGATACTGTGATATGTAAGATCGCAAATGAGTCACTTGGACCAGATGATTTTGAATTATCACCGAACCGGTGTATCCTTTCAGATGAGTTGATAAAAAAATTAACCGGGATATTCCGGATCACGATTGATAATGAAAAAATCGATAAACAGTTAGAAAATTTTCACATGGCAATGATCGGAACCGAAGATTTCAAAGTGATGTATTAATACGACCCTCACTTTTGATGATGGAAAATCCCTCAAAAGATTGGGAAATACAATCTGTAGTTTGCAAATTCCGGATTATTGCCCGGGGACAACCATATAACAGCGAAATAAATTTTTCAAGAATCATGGGATCTGACGTGGCAAAAATCTGTACTCGTCCACCCGGGAGATTCATAACAGTGCCGGTAACATGCAAATCTGTTGCGATTCTTCGCACACAGGCACGGAACCCTACTCTCTGAACTCTGCCTGTTATGAAAATTTCAACGGTTTTCACGGGTATATCCCCTGCATACTTTTGATTGCAGTTTCAAGTTCATTAAATTCGTGATCTCGTATTGCTGATTGTCGGGTATCAGGTGCAACGTCAATTCTTAAGATGATCTGGGATCTCATTGTTCAACCAGTTTTTCAACATAAAAAAGACACCAGATGTATCCGCGTGCCACAAATACACAATCTCACGAAAATGCCGCAAGGCAGTTCCATCCGAAATATTTACCCTGTGGGGAGGAGTGTATGGGAGACATAACCTTTTAGTTCTTTAAAGAATTCACTACCTTTTCTGGAATCCTCTGCGTCCACCATTATGCGGATTAAAGGCTCGGTACCTGATGCCCTTACCAGTGCCCACGAATTTCCCCTTCGGATCTTCAGACCATCAGTCTGATCAATTTGTTCATGCGCATATTTTTTGGATAATTGTTCAATTACCTGTATTCCATACGGGGTCTGAATTTTTTCTTTTATCATATGACGTTCGGGCAATGCACAAATAAGTGAAGAGAGAGGTTTGTTTGTACTCGCAAGAATTGCCACCATCACCGCTGCCGTCATACCCCCATCGCGGCAGAACTGATGTTCAGGAAAGATAAGTCCCCCATTCCCTTCACCTCCGAATATGACGGGTTTGCCACCCTTTATCAGTTCCCGCATGGTACGGGCAACATAGATACTTCCCACCGGTGTATACACAACGTCACAACCCGCGTTATTTGCCACCATTTCAACCATCTGGGATGTACTTACCGGGGTCACCACGGTTCCTTTTGACTTTTGACAGATATATTGCGCGATAAGTGCAAATTCCTGGTTTTCTTCAATAAAATGTCCTTTTTCGTCAACAAATACAGCCCGGTCTGCATCTCCGTCATGCGCAACACCAAAGACAGCTCCTGTGGCAGTCACGAGCGTTGAAAGTCCTTTGAGCCCCTCGATGGTGGGTTCAGGCAGTCGTCCAGGAAAAGTTCCATCCATAATGCCGTTGATGGTCAGGATCCTGCATCCCATTGCCTGGAGAATCCGGGGGGTTGTCTGGCACGCTGGTCCGGAACCCGGATCAACCACGACTGTCATTCCACGACCGGGCTTTCCGGGAAATTGAGTGACAATGGCATGAATATACTCATCAACCAGGTGAGGAGCATTTAATTCTCTGCCAACCTCTTCCCATGATTTTACAGGAAATGTACGATCAAATATCAATTCTTCGAGCCTGATGGTCTCTTCATCTCCCATTTCAGTTCCATCCGGTTCGATAATTTTCACGCCATTATATTCCGGTGGGTTATGGGATGCGGTGATCATGGCGCCACCATCGTAATGTTCTCTCACCAGGTATTGAAGTGCCGGGGTTGGTAGTATACCACAATCGATAACATCGCAACCGGTGGCGAGAAGCCCGGATTTTATCGCACCTGCGAGTGTGTCTCCAGAAGTTCGTGTATCCCGCCCTACGACAATGCACCCCTTCCGCATGGTTCCGAGTGCTTCACCGATGCGGAGCACCAGTTCCGGGGTCATGTCTTTCCCTATAATACCCCGTACTCCGTTCGTACCGAATAACCGCTTCTGCTTTTTTTCCGGTGTCATCATCCTTTAGATCCCTCAGACTTTTTTATTATAATAGTCTTCGAACTCGCGCAGAGAGGCAACAACCTGATCGACAGTTGGATTTCTGATCACACAGGGTTCGCTGATTAGATCGCCTATCACAATTTTCGGGAACGTCCGTGTTTTAAAACCTTCAATGATCGCATAATCCATGCCTTCATCACAGAGGATCGCAAGTATGTCATCAAGGCTGTTTTTGTGTATAGCAATTATTGCTTTATGAGAATCTATTCCGACGGAGATATCAGCCCCGCCATCAAAAAAAGCTGTAGTATCTTTTCCTTTTTCCAACGTGTAATCGTGGTCTCCCAAGTGCTTAACGACGGCTACAGTGCCCTTACGTTTAAGTGCTGGAATGAGGTAATTGATGAATGTGGTCTTTCCGGAATTTGACCGACCCACAACCTGAATAATCTTCATGGGGGGGAATCTCCTTCTTCTGTCGGGATTATTGCATCATTGGAATTTTCGGATTCACTCTTTTGATTGGTGGGCGGGCAAAAAACAGTTTGATTGATAATGGATTCTATTGATTCCGAGGATAGTGCGTGGGTTTTTGCAGTCGCGGGTGAATCCTCACCGTTTTGTGGAAGAACCGGGTTTATTGCTTTATTAGATTTCTGTTCTTTTGAAGAGTGTTTTTTCTTGGTGGCATGCCGGTGTCCGATAACTGGATAGGTGGGAGTGTTAACAGGACCTCCATATGGGATATGTTCTTCTTTGTTATCATTGACGATGGAAGGTGAAATTGGTTGCACTGCAGGGGCGATCTGCTCTTTTGATTCTGGTTCACTATCCATGCTTCGGGTCTTGAGAATTGTCTTTGCTGTTTCCCCAACGCTTCTCATCACTTTGGTGATCCGATCTTCAATGTCGATCTCCTCATCGATATCCAGTGTTGTGCCTTCAACTTCTAATAGGAACCGTGAGACTTCACTCGCTTCAAATAGTATGTCATCCAGTTCATCGGTCGTAAAAAATCCGCACATTGCACCATAAAAAAATGTCGCGCTTGCTTTTCTCACCTTTTTTTTGAATGAGTGCCGTGCCTGGTTCACTGCCTGGGGCGTGTATGTATCCTCCATGAACGGAACCAGTTCAGGGAGGTGTTTTCCGATAAATGTCATTTCAGCACCACCAGCCGTGCGAAAATCTGTACACAAACGCGCAAGTGCCCATTCACGGGCGGTGATGTACGTCCGCTTCCGCAAAAAGAAGTTTACTTTCCGGTAGGTTGCGCCATCCACTTTTTTGAATTTTTTATACTTATTAATCTCCTGTTGAATAATGGCTTCATCCATAGGGATCCATCACAATATTATTTTTGATGTATGAGGAATTTGTGTTCTTCTGAAATTGATTGAAATATTTGACCACTTAATATATAGCATCATATGGTTTATAACATTTCGAAATTCTTCGATTTGGCAGATTTTTTGTCGGTTTTTCTACAAAAGTAGTTTTACAAATCTTTTTTCATCCGCGTACCTGATGAAACGTCAATGTGATTTTGATTCACCGGATTGTGAGTACCACCAATAACATGCCCTGCATTATAGAATGAAGAGCACAGAACTTGGGGGAAATTGACAGGTCTTCGCAATTCCGTGCGGGTAATTTATCGTAAATCAAAGTTGAATTATTGGTGATTTTCCCCCCACCCAATGGATATGATGGTGTCACGGGTTGCCCCTGCATGACGCTCTAACGGCGATTCTGTGGCTAGCTAATTCCAGAATATTGAATTAATTTAATGAGCACAATAAAAAGATGGAAAAGTTCGATTTCCTGGATCGATATCTCAGATCTACACTCGTTAAATTGGGGAGATCTAATTGACAGATGCCAAAAACGTGGACATGATAAAAATGTCAATATCTTTTTTTTTAGAGGGACTACAAAAACCACCTTGCCAATTGAGTCCCTGAAGATTCCGTCGAGTGATTCAATCAGTGGGGTAGATTCGAAAAAACAACTGCTGATGCGGAGGGAAAAATTCCATTGGCAATAGTTATTTCATGATGCATTACTCACACCGATTGACGACGAGCCACTTTTTTCATAACGTCATCAGTCCCCTCGATTAAATTACTCTATTTGTATTCATTTCCAATATCTTTTGTCTGCGGAATTATGCTGTCAACGCAGTAGTGGATGCTGCACTTTTAAAGATGCAGCATTGAGTATGTTAATGCCAGCTTCCTCTGAAATAATTCTTAAAAATTCCCGATTTAAAATATAGCAATAGCGCGTGTCTAATGGCAAAAGTCTTGTCGATCCATACAAAACCACTGACATACCAAAATTTGCCAATATTACCATACAAATATATATACAATCTTCATTTAGTCGGAATAATGAGAGATCCAACGACTGATTAATCCGGTATTTTCCAATCGGATGGAAAATTATACTTATCCGTGGAATTATAGTTTCATTATGGATACAGAAAATATTTCGTCCTAATAAGATCTGTAACTATACGTTTGATGTGAAGTATTTTCAGTCGGAGTTGAAATAATCAAATCCCGGATTATCATGTTTTTCCAGCATGTGTAAAAGCACCCGTTCTCTTCAGATCTCCTAGACTTTCTGGAAATTTTTCCGCCATTTTTACATTTTTTCCGTCGTAAAATATAAAATCACGTTTGTCGCAGAATAGGTATTCTGCGCAAACCTTTATTTATTTGAGATAAGATAGAATAGAGCATGGAAAGCGGGTATTTTTCGGAATGGCTTAAAAGTTACCGAAACTACCTACGAATGCGCAATTACTCTCCAAGTACGGTTGAAAGTTATGAACAGGTGATCAAACATTTTGCATACTATGTCTGGCTACGCAGGCATACTGATGTCACGAAGCTCGTTTTTTTTTGGAAGGACTTCGAAAACGCCCGCCTCGATACAAGTGTTGATGTAACTCCGGTGATGATCACAGATTTTCTTTCTTTTGTTTCATCGATGCAGACCTACAAACCCAAGACCTTCCACCGGATTATATCAACACTAAGCTCCTTTTACCGGTTTCTCTATACACAAAGTGCAGTTGTAACAAACCCTCTGATCGGTATCGAGCGTCCGCGGATCAAACAACAGGAAGTAAAATATCTCAAACACAGCCAGGTGCTCCGCCTGATCGATTCGATCGAAGATTTACGTGACAAACTTATCGTACGAACAATCTATGCAACAGGTGTCCGGGTTTCAGAGTTATGCAACATAAATATTGAGGATATTGACTTTGAAGAACATACGATACGGATTCTGGGAAAAGGTGACAAAATACGGATGGTCTTCATCGATGATGAGACTCTTGTTGATATAGGGAAATTTATCGGAAATAAAATTGAGGGCCCACTTTTTATCGGACAGCAAGACAAACATATATCTTCACGGGCAATTCAGCATATTTTCAAATTGTATGCCCCATCAGGTATCACTCCTCACAAGATCCGCCACAGTTATGCAAGTGAACTATACCGAAGATCAAAGAATTTACGGGTTGTACAGGAAAATCTTGGACATACATCCATAAAAACCACAGAGATCTATTTGCATACTGATATTGATGAAAGACGACAAGTCTACCAGCAGTTTTTCCCGCTAGGTAATGATAATGAAAGTTCCTGATCTGCAACAATGGATTCATCGTTAAAAAAAATTTCATACGATTCCTCTGGTTATCATCCATTTGTTGGGTTTGATATATTGTTTAGCGGCGCATGTAGTAACAATGGAGGATTTCGATTTAATGCGTTGAATGTAAATTCCCCTCAGTTATTCACAACGAAATTTTGGGTGAGACTTCATCTAAAAACGAGTATTTTCAAAATCTTCAATGGTTTCTTTTCATCCTTACACAACTCCCGATTTTTATGTGGGATTTATGGTGTCCATTTCTCATTTATGTCCTAAATTTACGACAAAGGGTATTTTCCACATTTTCGATAACAATACTTGATAGGACTTGTGCAGATCATCCGGTTTGATAACTGATTTCGGTATACTCTGCATAGATATTGCTATTTGACGTTGAGAAATCTTGATACGCCGATGCATTTTGTGTAACTCCTACTTGATAACAATTTTGTCGTATAAACCATATGATGCTATATTAAAAATCCAAATTTTTCCCACAAAAATTCAGGCAAAGTTAAATATTTCTTCTCCGATTTTTGGAAATTACGTTGACAGTAGTGTGCAATACTTTAAAAAATGAATATTTTTCCCACAATAAACTACACAATTCCGGGGACTGGGAAAAATCCCAATCTGTCCCATTAATTATAACAAATATTCCCCACACATTTTAATGAAAACGACAGTCATGTATCCGCGTGCCACACAGATTCAAAATGAGAGTATTGCCTACCGCACGTTAATACGAAAAATGGGAAATTTATGGCTTTTTTGGTATGTGTGAATACATGAGACCGGTGATCCCAAGTGCTCCGATCACGATGATTTCTGTGAGTGAAGACTGTGTAGGAGTTGGAGAGGGTGTGGGTGGGGTTGTCAGAGTGGGGCGGGTAGTCCGCACAATTGTCGTAAAAACCGGGGTTGGCGTTTGAGTCGGGACTGGTGAGACGACCTCGAATGTCACGATACCGATAAAACCATTAGCATCTGAAAAAGACACATCGTAATTGCCAGGTTCAGTTACAGTCACTTTACGGGTAAACATGCCGGCACCCGACTTCATGTCGTTGGTTGTCGGGATATACTGGGGACCAAATACCCTCCCGGTGTTCTGTCCTTTTACCTCAATTTCCACACCGTCATTGCCCTTTTTTGCAATTGATCCATCGATATGAAGTGCATCATCTAGGGGTTGTGTTGTCGGGGCGTTGATGGTGATCTCCCCGGAACGATCAACAAGCTTGACGAGCTGGCTTGTGATCGAATCCGATGACAATTTCGATTCATCAGCACTATTGAACTGGATCTCCATCTTATACTGACCGCCTTTCAAGCCACGGGTATCAAATAGTTTATACTGGGGGGCTTTGTTTTCCTGGATGGTGACTGGCTGCTTGTTAAGTTGTGTTGCGGTATACATCGCCTGGTAGAAGACCAGATCAAAAGAGGTACCGGCAGGGAAATTACTATCAACCGTGCACTTCAGTGTCTGACCGGCTTGAACCGATTCCGGGCAGGTCAGGTACAGTTGGTATGCAGATGCGGTTCCCGCACAAAGGATGCAGAGCAATAATGAAATGAGAATGATCCTTTTCATGTCTACAGGATTGAATGGTCAGAATTAAAATGTTCCCAATTTTGCATGATAGTATGAGCAGTCGAAATTAACACTAAAAATAAACAAGGGGATTATCAGACCATATTGATAAAATTTTTCAGCAACCGCAGTCCAACCGCACCGCTCTTTTCCGGGTGGAACTGCACGCCATAGGCATTCTGATGGTAAATTGACGATGCAAACGGGCAGATATAGTGAGTGGTTGTCAGCGTATACTCCGGGGGGGTATCCGCGTAGTACGAGTGAACAAAATAGACGCACTCTTCTGGTAAAAATCCTCTAAAGAGCGGGTTGTTTTGCTTTTCAATGTGGATCGTATTCCATCCCATATGAGGCACTTTTTGTCCGGATACTCTCGGGAACCTGCGTACTTTTCCTGGTACGAGACCGAGACCGGGATGCTCTCCATGTTCTTCGCTCATTTCCATTAACATCTGCATTCCCAGACAAATTCCGAGCAGAGGCACATCTCGGGTTGCTGCAACAACCGTCTCCTTGAGCGTGCCGAGCTGATCCATACCTTCCCGAAACGCCCCGACACCCGGAAGTACAATCCCGTCCGCAGCGGCAATCTCTGCGGCATCGTTCGTGATCACTGCGGTTGATCCGGCTTTTTCAAGCCCCCGGATCACGCTCCGCAGATTTCCCAGCCCATAATCAATTATGGCGATCTTCTTTGTCATGGATCTCTTCCTTTATTCGCCAAGCACCTGCATATACCCAGTCCGGAGAGTGCCCGTTATCTTCCTGCCATTTGAGGAGCCGGTCCTGCCAACCCTTCCAGAGTTCAGGAAAGTCAGCCTCGATCATGTGGATTAATGCCATATCACTGGATGGGCACATGAAACATCCGATCCTGTCCAGCCGGTGTTCATACAACCGGTTATAAGGCGCCTCTTCACGAAACAGGTAGAGCCAGACGTGCAGGGCAGTCCAGTTATGGATGGGTGCGGCAGCGAGCTGGACCCCCACCTTCGGATTCCTCCAGACTCGTTTGCTCTGCGCGCGTGAGTGCGATTCGTATTTCCGCTGACCAATAAACGAGAGACATTCTCCCCATTGGGACCGGATCAGTGCAGCAATCGGCAGCAGTTTACAGACACTGCAGCACCAGCGGGCATTCACTGCTGGTGGACCCTGTCGGCCAAATGTTTCCCAGAATTTTGTGGAGCCGTTCGTGCGGATAACACAAAGACCGTACTTTTCCGAAACTTCGTCAATATTGGCATAGGTTTCCGGAAATTCCAGACCGGTGTCAGCAAAAAGCAGGGGCACCTTCCCAAGCGCTTTTGTCACTACAAGCAGGGTGGCAAGACTGTCTTTTCCCCCGGAATACGAGATGGTTGCAGGCAGTGGATTTGCGGCTGCCACTTCTGTAACAAAACCGATTGCAGCGGTTTCCGCCCGGTCAATTACCGCTGAATTTGCCTTGCCAGCATCCTGCCATGTCGCTCTACCCGGCACAATCTGTGATGCAATGTTCCTGCGGGTCCGGACAATTGACCCCCGTTCCATTTCTCGTGCCGTTGCCGCATCAACCTTTGCCCGCCCGACCCCGACACAAGTAAAAGCCTCCGTCATGACAAAGACTTCGTCCCCTGCCTGCACTGCATCATCAATGGCTACAAGACCCGGTGCCAATACGCTCATACTCTGATCACGGATGAACGGAACTGTACTGTCATCGACCACGACAACCCGCTTTTCCGGTTTTGCGAGCAGACAGGCTTCAGGGCGGGGGATAAACTCCCAGCGGCGTACTGGGGGGATATAGCGGATGGACCCGGCAATTCCCCCGCCAATAATGACTTCATCCATACGGTCATTGTCCGGCACTTTATTCAGGAGAACTATGTGTCCTTCCCTTACCAGCGGTGTGCCAAAGCAGTCCTGAAAAATAGTATTGATCAATGCAATATCTGCCGGAAATGCGGGTCGGGCATCTCCCGGGGGGGTGACCAGTACTGCACGGGTCAAGGCGCCACAGGAGCACTCTTCAGCAAGGACCGGGGTATGACAGTGATCGCACCAGCGTAGCAGGATCTTCCCCAGATAAGAAGGGCGCATTCCTTTATTCTTTCGTATTGCAGGAATAAAAACAGGTATGAGATCTCCCTCTTGGATAAACGGGTATGGCAATTGATAAAACGCCAGCTAAAATCATGACAAATATATGTCATTCACTCGGGAGGATTGATAAACCACTATTTTCCATTTAATACTGTGATATCCGATAAGGGTGGTAACGGGCTGTGTTGACGATCTGTGCGCATACCCGTGCGGTTTTTGGAAAAGAAAAATACTCCGATTTATTGAATTTGTTTTCATTTTTCCAAAGATTGCCTCCTTGTATAATCTACCGGGGTTTTTTATAGATGATCGACACTTGGCTTTTTGCTGCAGTCTGCCTGTTCGTTCTTTCTTTTTGTGCAGTACTGCGCATCATTCCCGGTCCGAGCCGTCTGGACCGGTTGATCGCGTTAAACGCAGCAATTACCCTTGCATGTGCCGGTGTCCTGTGCCTCACGATTAGCTTGGGGAACCTTCTCGTACTGGACAGTGCAATAATTCTTGCGATTGCCTGTTTTGCGGGAACGATCCTGGTTGCCCATCAAGACCGGGGTGAACCGCAATGAGTGCTCTTGTTGTTGATGTGATCCTGTATGTAATCCTTATCATTGGCGTGGGGTTTGGGGGGATTGGCGTTCTCGGGCTCCTCATATTCCCCGATATCCGGAGCAGGATGTTCACCGGTATCCGGGCGACATTGATCTCCTGTGGCGCAATTATTCTTGCAGGAATCATCTACGGTCTCTTTGCATTATATACGCGGGGTGGTGCACAATACGTCACGTTCACGACCCATGTTATCCTGTTTTTTATCATCCTTGTCATCCTGAATTGGGTTGCTTCACGGGCAATCATCCAAAAAACTACGGGATTCAGCCAAATATTGGCTCAAAAAACCGTTAGTTCCGGGAACAATAGCGAATCCCCCAAAAACAAATAATCTTTTACCATTCCGATTTTATCAATTGTGTTCGATCGCGTTTCCGATAATGAGCACTCATCCCTGGTGTGAGCACAATCAATTCGGAAATATGTTTTTTTAGATTTTCCTAATCTGATCAGAAAGTATAGGCGTCGAACCGTTGCCATGATCTCAATTGATAACGGCGGGATATGCCTCTACTCGTGGGATATTTTGGCGCAGATATCCCTTGACAAATTCCTGATCGACAATTCGTTACCTGCCTGCAGGATAAAGCAATTGAGGAACATTTTTTTTATGTACAACTTAATAGCCGCATTTCAGTAACTTTTGTGATATACGTGTATGCGCACGATCTTCACGAATTAAAATAATCCCCGGGATCTGCTACCGGAAAGACTCAAAAAATACCCGTATTGCGTGCGATTCACAGTAAACGGAACCTAATTCTTAAGATTGCGCATTTCAATACAGAATACCTCTTAAATGCGCTTATACCCGGATATACCCATTCTGCATTGAACAAACCACCAATTTATAGTGATTCTATGCGGGAAAACGGTGTTGCGACCAAAATATTTATCTATTGACAGATTAATGAAATTTATAACCCTTTCCGGTAGGAGGTGGAATCGAATGGCAGTAGCAAAGAAACCCGCCGCAAAATCGGCAGCACCAAAGAAACCCGCCGCGAAAAAGGCAGCAGGGAAGAAGAAATAATGTTATCTGATTACACCACTACTTTTTTTAGCAGTTTTTGATGAACAGCGAGCAAATTTTATCGAATACCGGAGGATCTTCTGGAAAAATTTCCTGTTCAGAAAGAACCGGAAGAAGAACCGAAAAAAATGCGCCGACCGGGACTTGAACCCGGGTTTAGGCGTTGGCAACGCCTAGTGATAACCACTACACTATCGGCGCAGTGTGCTCTAAAGTGTGAGCATTCAAACGATTTAAGTATATCGAACTCCGGGCGTGTTCACGCCGTATTTTGTGCCCCGCGTTTACAAACAACGGTGTTATTTTCGGCATTTCAATGGCAGTTCTTCATAGGGTCGCAACAAACATGACCGTGAACAGAATTGTATCAATTCCAACATCTTAAAGTAACGCAATCGCCCTATCTAATATCAGATGATCCCTCTCTTCGTAGATTGTTCGGGCAAGCAGATCGTGATCTTTGGAGGAGGAGAAGTCGCCGCCCGCAAAGCTGAACGATTCTCACAAGAAGCGGATGTCCTTTTGGTCAGCCGGTCGTTCTCAAAAAAATGCACAGATCTTGCCGTTCATGTACAGGAACTGGATGTCAGCACGGTTGCAGATGACGTGATAGAAAACATCATTGGACATGCGTTCCTTGTCATAGCGGCACTTTCAGACACTCTCCAGAATAACCGGATCAGGCATCTTTGCCGCAATAAACAGATCCTTTTCAATAATGCTGACGGTGATAAAGGGGATGTAGTAATCCCGGCAACTACCAGTGGTCGACGCTATGTCCTTGCCATCAGTACAGATGGGGACAGTCCCGCAATGTCACGATTCCTCAGGCAGCAGATTGAAATTCAGTATCCCTCACTGGATGCGATGATTGAACTCCAGACAAAGCTGCGTGAACGATTAAAAACCTCAAATATCTCCCAGGCTCAGCGGAGTGCAATCCTCTGGCAGGTACTAAACGATCACGATATATGGAATGTGCTCCGGCATTCTCCTGAAGATGCATGGTCTGAAGTGGAACGGGGATACCTGCATGACTGACCCTTCTATCGCCCGTATCGCCATCGCCGGTGTTAGTCACCATATCTCAAAAGTAACTGCCCTTGAAGCATTCCGGTTTCCTGATGAACCGGCATTTCTTCAACTGGCAGCTGAACGATTTAAGGGTGTACTCCTCCTCCAGACCTGCAACCGGGTTGAGATAATCGTTGAAGGTGACGGGGGAGCACTGCGGGACCTCCTTTCAGAACAGGAACGAACTGGCTTTTTCATTCTCGAAGGGAGAGAAGCACTCCAGCACCTGCTCTCGCTCGCATCCGGGATCGATTCGATGATCGTTGGTGAAGACCAGATCATCGGACAACTCAAAAAAGCGCTCGCGGATGGGCAGGATGCCGGCACAGCAAGCAGTCTTCTGGAACTCTGCATCAATAAGGCGGTCCATGTAGGAGTGGAAGTGCGCAAGAGAACAATGATCAACCGGGGGGCGGTCTCGGTCGGATCAGCTGCCGTCCTTCTTGCGGAATCGCAGCTGGGAAGCCTTGAAGGGAAGCACATCCTCGTAATCGGCAGCGGTGAGATGGGTCTTTTGGTTGCACAGGCACTTGCCGCAAAGCAGCTGACGGCAATGTATGTAGCGAACCGCACATACCAGCGGGCGGTAAAACTTGCAGAAAAAATCGGAGGTAAAGCGGTGCGGCTTTCTGAGCTCTACCACTACATTACCCTATCCGATGTGGTTATTTCCTGCACGTCAGCCCCGCACCCGGTTATCCACGTAAAAGATCTCCGTCAAGCGATGAAAGATCGCTGCTGGCCACTTGAAGGGCACCCCCGCCCCATTATTATTATCGATATCGCCCAGCCCCGGGATGTCGAAGAAGGTGGGGATACCATTGACGGGGTCAGTCTCTTTACCATCGACAACCTGCGCACAATCAACGAACAGACCATGAGTACCAGAAAGTCGGAAGCACAACGAGCCCATGCGTTTGTGAATGAGGAACTTGACCTCTTTTTGCGGCAGTTGCAACGGAAATCGGCGGATGACGTACTTGCCTCGCTGCATACATGGGCAGAAGCAATACGGGTCCGTGAAAGGAACAAGGCAATTGCCCGGCTCAAAGATCCGGATGAAAAGACTGCCGAAATTATTGATGACCTGACCCGGGTGCTTGCAAAAAAACTCCTCACAGATGTAACATTCTCCATCCGTGCCAGCGCAGAAGCCGGCGATCTTTTAAGCGCTGAGTCACTCGTGAAAGCGATTACGCAAGGCGATAAGAAAGATAATTGAACAGAAAATTCCGGGTAACCGGCAATGATTCTTTTAGCCGGGTTTTGGTTAGCATGAAATTCGGCAAGGCGACTTTCATTATGGCTTACCTGAACAGGAATGGGTCATCAGGGTTTTTAATTGGAAATATATGGTGAGAACCCGTATGTGTACTCACAGTACCTAAAAATCAGGAGTATCCATCATGGGAAAAGGAACCATCGTACTTGCGTATTCCGGAGGGCTTGACACCTCCATCTGTATCCCGCTTTTAAAAGAACGATATGATTATACCCGTGTCGTCACCGTTGCTGTGAATGTGGGTCAGCATAATGATGAAATCGATATGGCAACAGAAAAAGGCAAAAAACTTGCCGACCGCCATTATACAATCGATGTGCGTGACAAATTTGTCCATGAGCATATCTTTCCTGCAATAAAGGCAAACGGTTCGTATGAGGGCTACCCCATGGGGACATCGCTTGCCCGCCCGTTAATTGCTGAAGAAGTAGTAAAGATTGCAAAAAAAGAGAAAGCAACCGCGGTTGCGCATGGGTGCACCGGTAAAGGCAATGACCAGCTCAGATTTGATGTTATCATCCGCGGTGCAGGGTTTGAAGTCGTTGCACCAATCCGGGAACTGAACCTTACCCGTGACTGGGAGATTGAGTATGCAAAAGACCATAATATTCCGGTGCCGGTAAAAAAAGATAAGCCCTGGAGTATGGATGAGAACTGCTGGAGCCGGAGTATCGAAGGTGGCAAGCTTGAGGATCCTGCGTATCACCCCCCGTTAGAGATCTATCTCTGGACCGTATCTCCGGAAAACGCTCCCGAAAAACCCGAAAGAATTACACTCGGATTTGAGGCTGGCATCCCGGTTACCCTGAATAAAAAGAAACTCTCTGGCTTGGATCTTATCCAGAAACTGAATATTCTTGCAGGGAAGCATGGTGTTGGCAGGAATGACATGATCGAAGACCGGATTCTCGGGATTAAAGCGCGGGAGAACTATGAACACCCGGCTGCGACGGTCATCCTTGCGGCACACCGGGACTTAGAAGCGCTCGTTCTTACCCGGCAGGAGATTGCTTTCAAGAGAATGGTGGACGATAAGTGGTCAGAGCTTGCGTACAAAGGTCTGGTATACGAACCGCTTTATGCGGCATTGAATGCCTTTATCGATACCACCCAGGAGCGGGTGAACGGGAATGTTGATCTTGAACTCTATAAGGGCAGCGTCCGGGTGCTCGGGCGGAGTTCTCCTGATGCAATCTATTCTTATGATCTGGCGTCATTTGACAGTGCTGCAATCGACCAGTGCCATGCGATCGGTGTATCGCATTACTTCGGTATTCAGGCACGGCTTGTGCATGCGCAAAAGACCCGTAAAAACCCTAAAAAATAAAAGATCCGGTTATTCAATTTTTTTCCCGGCGTTTGGTCCCGGTGTGCAATCAAAGATATCGGTAATCTTCACAATCAACAGACCCTTTGCCGGATAATGCGGACCCTTTGCCTTGATCTGCGCTTTGATCTTTTCATAGTCCGCACCGCTCGTCTTTACCGTGACCGTCCCTTTGATCTGGAAACACCGCTTCTTTTCCGGATCCCAGATATAGAGCGCGATGTTGGGATTTTCCTTCACATTGGCAAGAGTCTTGACCATGTAGTTGTCCCCAATCCAGATTGTGTCATCGGCAACGAGCTGCACGGTTGCCATCGGTGCAACGTTGGGGATCCCATTCTTCGATGCTGTGGCAATGGCAAAGACTTTGTTCTTTGCAAATACTTCTTTTGCCTCCGCAGTTAGTGTGACCATTTTTCCTTCCTCCGTTTTATGGCGGATAACGCCATTAAACTGTCTTATATTCTGTTTATGCTTATGCTTTGTGCTAAAAATGAAATTCCCTGGTGATTCCTTTACGAGAAAACCAATGCCGGACGTTAAAAGGGGATACTATTTTTGCATGTCTCCTTTCACAGGCAGGGGCAAAAAGGTGCTATCCCCATAACACATTTCACGTATGCGCGGGGAATAATCTGACAATCGACAAACCTTTTTTCCCGCGCTGGTGGGTTTTTTTCATCGCAAAGAGAGAATTATATGAATTGACAACCAAATCGCATACTATGTGCGCCAGTTTTTTCAGCCGCTTCATAAAACCAAAACCCCATATTGTTGAGAGCCCGCCACCACCATCAATCGCGCACGGTGCCGGGATGCATGTTCCGGAATACAAGAACAAGCCATATTTTATTGTCGCATCAGTCGAGATGGGAAATACAACAACCAAGTGCATCCTCACGGGTGTGAACCTTGAGACTGGTATGTCCTATGTGATAAACAAGCATGTGAGCATGAGCCGGGATATACGCAAACCCAAACCCGGTGAAGAAATATTTGGCGAAACTCTTGACGGGACACAGCTCACCCGTGAGTCGGTGACGGAACTGGTCCGGGACACCCTTGTCATGTGCCATGAGGAAGCACACCTTAGCATTAAAACCGAACTGGATTTCGTTGTACGCAGCACGGGTGTGGTAGCAGAGATGGAATCCCCGGACCAGATTGGGGATTTTGTTATTGCACTTGCAAACGGCTGCCTGATTGCAGGAGTTCCCCCACGGAAAATGACTCCCCCCATGTCCAAGGCGAACCAGTCTGAAAAACTCCAGCCGTTCAGTTTTGCCGACAAAGTGGTTTTTGTTGGTGCAGTGGCAGGTGTCATTCCCCCGGTTGGCTCAACCGGTGTGGAGATGGTGGCAAATGAGATGGAAGGGGAACTCGCGATGGCAGGGATCAAGGAAGGGGCGAAATGGACGGCTGTTGATTTCCGCAACCCATGCATCTCTGTGGATTTCGGCACTACACTTGATGGCAGGATCACAAGCGATGTGAGCCCGGACAACCCGAATCCCTTTGCAAAGACCATCGGGAATTTCTGTGGGCTTGCAGGCGCGATTCCCGATGCAATAGTACGGGGCACGGGTCTGGTTCAGGAGCGGACGGGAACTGCCCTTGATATCTTTGGCGAACACAGTGTGTCCGGGGGGATTTTTTCTGGTGGAAACCGTAAGGTTATCGATGATTTTGTCGAGCGATGCCACGAGCATATTGACATTCGCATTGTACCCCCGGAACGTGACCGGTTCGGGAGGGTTCCGGTCAATGCACGATTGGCAAAGGAATCCGGTATCGCGATGATTGGGTGTGACTGCGGAGTGAACTCAAGCGACCTTGATAAACTTCTTGCCATCGGTGGAGAGATTCACCGGAATTATAACCTGGCGACATTAAACGAAGTGGTCGACCGGGTCTGTGCGAAGATGGCGCTCCGTCTCATTGATGTAACTGCAGAACAAAATCTAGTTCCCCGGAATGCATCCATTGGTTTTACCGGGCGGGCGGCAATTTCCGGGCGCAAACCGGAGTATATTCTTGACGGGATCATCGAGCGTAATCTCTTTGATGATCCCCGGGACCACCTGGTCTTTGTCGACGACGGGCTTGCCCGGGGTGCATCCCTTATGGGGCGGTGCATGAACTCGCTCGGCAAACCGAAAAATCCCATTGGGGGTGTCCGTGGTGGTCCATGTATTATGAGACGGCGGATCAAAATAGGTAAGTGAATATGGTGTATCATGCCTGAAGAACAGAAAGAACAAGAACCATTATTTGATGTACTCATCCCCCCCGGGGTGCCGAGAAGCATTATTGCTGAGATCGCAGATAAATACGAAGTTGAGGTTGTCGAAAGAAAAGAACGGCTCTATTTTGCCAATATGGAAGGAGATGAACGTGAACTTCTGGCATTCCGCGGCAAACGCGAAGTTGTAGTTCAAGTGGAGCAATTCTTGATCCAGCGGCTCAAAGAGTTTATTGAAAAATGAAAAATGCACTTATCAAACTAGGTGCACTGCCTGAGGATACAAACGACCCTCCGAGCCCGGCACCGATGGCGGGGTTTTGCAGCATCGACCGGGTTGTCAGGGACGGGAAATAAAAAGGATCTCCTATCCTCTTTACCGCTTCACAATCAGGAATTACGCACGATGATCCGCTGGTATTCGGTAATACCACTCTGGTCCGGCTGGGTACGGATTACATCCAGTGCATCTTGGAATGACTTCACTGTTGCATCAGGTATGTCTTTGTTGAACGCATAGTACAGGTCATACTTGTCAAGCGTGTATACCGGCGTAAACGCATTCGGATCACCGATTACCTGCTGGGCAAAATATCGTCCGGCAAGATCCCCAAAGCACCAGAGATCGATGTTGTTTTGCTGGGCTCCTGTAATAAGGTACGATATATTAGAATATGGAACAATGTTGTTATCCGGTATACCAAGAGCCTTCAGCTGGGCTTGTGCAGCATCCCCATTAATATAACCAATCTTATACTGTTTTAAGTCTGTCGGGCTACTGATGTTAATTACTCGATCTTTCTTTGCAAAGATGACCTTTTGTGAAGTCCCAATCGGTCCGACCCACTTAAACAGGTTCTCCCGTTCTGGTAGTCTAACGGTGGAGAAGAGTACGGTATTATTGCGCTCCAGCGTAACCTGATAGGATACAGCCCATGGCATCACCCAGATTTTCTGATCAACAATTGTGAAATTGAGTTTACCGGCCATTGCCCGTAGGAGATCAACACTTATCCCTTTCGGGCTCCCATTTATTATGTAGTTGTATGGCGGATAATCTTCAGTCACAAAGAGAAGTGCCGACATAGATTCTGACGACACCTGTGTGGGTGTAATCACCGGTGTCTGAGGTGCTGTGCTTGTGGGTGGTGCACTGGTACATCCAGACACCAATACCATTCCTAAAATGAAAACAAGACAGAAAAAAACAAAAATCCTTCGCATACTTAATCCTGACTTGTCATATCCAATTAATATTTCCCTATTTACCAGAACTTACGAAGTTCACTTCAAGATAAAAATTAAGGTGATTGTGTAGGATCGCACACTAACCATAAGTTAGGATGTGAGCTATGCAACATATGGATTTCCGTGAGATTGGGATGTTGGTATCCGATGATAGGATATCGTTGGAATATCTCTGGAAGAAACGAGAGAGAATAATTTGCGATAGGTGCAACTCATCTGAATTTTACATCATTGGACGATGGAGAGTACGGTGTAAATCATGTCGGAAAGATCTCTCCCCACTCAAAGGCACGCGGTTTACTCAGCTACGGATATCCCCCTCCCAGTGGCTTTCCCTCATCAAATTATTTGTACAGTCCCGAAAGTATTTCTCATAGATCTTTGCTTATGAGAACTTGAACGTTTCATCAACTCACCAACCAAAAATCCTGAAACCATTCCCCAGGATAGCAGCCTTAGGCAATCTATTCCAGAA
>Ga0247840_10002482_pt1 | contig 32794 bp, 31 predicted proteins | sample LaCruzMarch2015__FD_192404 | JGI IMG/M metagenome (GOLD analysis project Ga0247840, IMG submission 192404) | Freshwater microbial communities from meromictic Lake La Cruz, Castile-La Mancha, Spain - LaCruzMarch2015_17m | ecosystem: Environmental > Aquatic > Freshwater > Lake | place: Spain...
TTTGCGGCCGGCGCCCTGTGCCTGATCAGCCTGGGGCTCGTCGTCGCCGCACGGCTGCGGACCGAGGAACTGGCCGACGGTATCCTGAACCTGATCTCCTGGCCCCTGCTGCTGCTCTCCGGGGTCTGGTTCTCCATGGAGGGTGCGAGCCCGGGGGCGCGCCTGCTCTCCGAACTCTCGCCCCTGACCCAACTGGTGGATGCGGCCCGCCGCATTATGATCGACGGGGCCGGGGTCGTCGAGGTCCTGCCTGAGGTCCTGCTGCTCGCGGCCCTCGCCCTGGGGTTTCTCGGTCTGGCCGCCTGGCTGTTCCGGTGGGACTGAGATGCCGCCGCGCTCGGGAAACCTGTTCAACGACACGTTGCCGCCGCCGACGGGCGAGGTCTTCGAAGACCTGTTGCGATTTGATCTGAAGGGGGCGCCGCCCGGGGGGCGGGTACGGATCGAGCGGATCATCAGCAGCGCGAGCCCGGAGCCGGTCCTCTATGACCAGGCCCACGACGAGTGGGTGGCCCTGCTCCAGGGCCGGGCACGGCTGTGGGTGGATGGGGCGGAGCTGGTCTTAGGTCCCGGGGACTGGGTCTTCATCCCCGCCCGTACCCCGCATCGGGTGGTTGAAACCACCGCCAGCCCCCCCTGTATCTGGCTGGCGGTGCACCTCGGTGAGCCCTAGGCCCTAAGCCAGGCCCTAAGCGTCAGGCGGTCTCCCCCCGGCGGCCGACCTCCCAGTTGCACTGCTCGATCAGGGCCGCGACGGCGCGGGCGATGCGGACCTGGGACTGTAGCTTGAAGTGCAGTCCGCGCTCCCAGCGCTCGGCGGCCTCGTCGGCCAGCAGCGGCAGGCCTTGGCGGCAGAGTTCCCAGACGGCCTGAGTTTGTGTAAAAGTCATCGTAACCTCCTCGTGGTCTTGTTATGGGTCCGGGGTTGGCAACCCCGCGTGTCGATCGCGCCAGCGCAGCGTCCGGCTGTCCCGTTTCAAGGCACAAGATTCTGTTTAGTAACAGGATTATCTGTCGGCGCCCGGCGGTCGCAATGCACAGTCGCAAGCATAGACCTTGCTTGCGTGTCTGTGAGGACTAAATGGGGTTTAGTTGTCCTAGATCAAGAAAAAGGCAATTTGTCAATGAAAATTGTCAATTTATATTAACAATTGGGTTTTCTGGTCTGGGTGCCGGGCGTCGGCGCGGCGGCGGTGCACGACGGGGTTCAGGTCGGCGGGAGCGGCCGTACCGTATTGGGCAGATGCTCCCGCACCACCTGGGCGAAGGCCTCCAGGGCGGCGCGGCGGGGGAAGCTGCGGCGATAGTAGAGCGAGATGCGCCGGTAGGCGTCCGGCAGGGCCAGCGGCCGGGCGATGATGCCGCTGTCCGTCATCCAGCCGCCGCGGATGGTCAGGGCCGGGACCAGGGTGCAGCCGAAGCCGGCGCCGACCAACTGGAGCAGGGTCTCCAGGCTCGCGGCCCGCAGGTCCGCCATCTCGCCGTGGCTGGGGCGCTCCGCCAGGCGGCACAGGTCCATAATCTGCGTGGTGAGACAATGGCCGTCGGCGAGCAGCAGCAGTTCGAGGGACGCAAGGTCGGCGGCCTCGATCTCGTCCTTCTCGTAGAGTGGGTGATTGCGCGGGTGGGCGAGCCAGAAGGGTTCGTCGAACAGCGCCATGGCGTCGAGGTCCAGGTCGTCGGGCGCGGTGGCGAGCAGGGCGGCGTCCAGTTCGTGGCGATGCAGGCGGGCGAGCAGTGAGTCCGTGATCTCCTCGGAGAGCACCAGGCGCAGCTTGGGGTAGGCGCGCTTGAGCGGCACCAGCACCAGGGGCATCAGGTAGGGGCTCAACGTCGGGATGGCGCCGACCCGCAAGGGGCCGTCGAGCGGGTCCTGAAAGGCGCGGGCGACCTGCTCGATGGTGTCGGCCTGCTCGACCGCCAGGCGGGCGTGGGCCAGGATGGTCGCGCCCACCGGGGTGACCTCCACCGAGCGGTTGGTGCGCTCGAAGATCACCACCCCCAGTTCATCTTCCAGCTTCTTGATCTGCCCGCTCAGGGTCGGCTGGCTGACAAAGCAGCGCTCGGCCGCCCGACCGAAGTGGCGGGTGTCGGCGACGGCGAGGATGTAGCGAAGGTCGCGTAGATTCACACGGGTATGATAGACCAATTGCGGCGGAATGAAATCCGCGGCTGGGGTTTGCGGATGTCGGCGCCGCGGTCTATGTTGTCGAGTAAGCCTGAACGCAGAGAGAACCGCCGTGTTGCAGAAACCAGCCGCCATACATGGTTTTGAGCACATCACCCGCTATTTCGATGGCGGGAATCATCGCTTTGCCGCCAAGCTATTGCCTGGGCAGTATTATCTGAGCCGAGACGAGACCATCGTCGCGGTGCTCGGCAGCGGCGTGGCGGTCTGTATCCGTGATCGCGTCCAGGGTCCGGGCGGTATGACCCATGTGCTGGAGCCGGTGACGACCGCGGGGGCAGGGTCGGGCCTCGCGCTCCCGGCGCTGCGGACCCTGCGCGAGGCGCTGCTGGCCGCGGGCGCGCAGCGCGGTCAACTGGAGGCCAAGCTGTTCGGGGGGGCCTGCCCGCGCGGTCAGACCGGCGCCAGCGGTGCCCGCTCACTCGCCGTCGCCCGTGCCTTCCTGCGCGAGGCGGGGATACCCGTCGTCGCCGAGGACGTCGGCGGCGACGACCCGCGTAAGATCGACTACTCTCCGGCGGACGGTCGGGTGCGTATCAAGCGTCTGCGCGACCTGCGCAACGCCACCATTGCCGAGCGGGATCAGTCCTTCCTGGAGCAGTCGGCGGACGGCCTGCCGACGCCGCGTTACTGCCAACCAAACCGACAAGGGTGAGCATCGATGAACATGCTGGAACAACTCAAGACCATGACCAAGGTCGTGGCAGACACCGGGGACTTCGCCTCGATCGCCGCCTACCTGCCCCAGGACGCGACCACCAATCCGTCGTTGCTGCTGAAGGCGGCGCAGATGCCCCAGTACCGCGCGCTGGTGGAAGACGCGGTGCACTTCGGCCAGCAGCGGGGCGGCGCCGACCCGGCAGCCCAAAGCCAGTGGACCATGGATCGGCTTGCGATCAACTTCGGCATTGAAATCCTGAAGATAGTCCCGGGTCGGGTCTCGACCGAGATCGACGCGCGCCTCTCCTTCGACACCGAGGCGACCATCCGTCGCGCCGAAGGGCTGGTGGAACTCTACCACCAGGCCGGTATCGACCCCGGTACCCGGGTCCTGTTCAAGATCGCCTCCACCTGGGAGGGCATCCGCGCCGCCGAGCGCCTGGAGGCGCGCGGTCTGCACTGCAACCTCACCCTGTTGTTCGGCTTCGCCCAGGCGCTCGCCTGTGCCGAGGCGGGCGTGACCCTGATCTCGCCCTTCGTCGGGCGCATCCTGGACTGGTACAAAAAAGACCAGCAGGTGGCGGGCTACCCGGCGCACACCGATCCGGGCGTGCTCTCGGTGACCCGCATCTACAACTACTACAAGCGTCATGACTATAAGACCGTGGTCATGGGCGCCAGTTTCCGCAACGTCGGTGAGATCCTGGAACTGGCCGGCTGCGACTACCTGACCATCGCCCCCGCCCTGCTGGGCGAGTTGGCGGCGCTGCCGGGCGACCTGGTCTGCAAGCTCGACGCCGAGCGCGCGCGCGCCATGGATATCCCGCGGGTCAACTGCGACGAGCAATCCTTTCGCTGGGACCTCAACGAAGACGCCATGGCCACCGAGAAACTCGCCGAGGGCATCCGCCAATTCACCGCCGACACCCGCAAGCTGGAGCAGTTCGTACTGGAGATTGGCCGCGGGGGCTAGTAGAGGAGCCGGGGCGTCCCGCCCCGGCGTTCACACGCGCGGAACGGGGTTTGCAAGCCCGTCCCGAGTGTATTAGCCGGCGCCGACCATGCCTGAAGTCCACGGCTTCAGCCTTGGAGTCTCGCCCAAGGCTGAAGCCTTGGACTCCGGCAAGGGCCCAGCCGCTCAGGTCCCCGCCAAGCGGTCGTAATAGCGCGCCCGATAGATGAGCCGCGGGACCGGGCCATCGGTAAACCGGGTGCGGGTGTGCAGGACATTGTTGCAGATCAGGCCCCAGCCGGGTTCCAGGCGGCCCTCGAGGTGCCAGGGGCTGGGGCTGTGCAGGACCGTCTTCAGGCAGTCGACCGCGGCCAGGCTCAGCGGGTCGTCGCGCCAGACGATGTTGCGGGCGCGGTTGGTGTAGCGCATGTGCAAGTGCCCGTCCGCGTGGACAGAGAAGACCGGACCCGACTGTTGCGGGCGCAGTTCGGCGCCCTCGTCAGCGCCATCGCCCGGGTTGGCGGGGATGGTCATGCACTGGGGGTGCATCAGGGCGCGGATAAAGTCCGGGTCCTGGTCGCGGACCAGGCAGTAGGCGATCTCATGGTCCAGGAGTGCATTGGCCCCGCCGACGGCGGCCGGGTGGACACAGTGCAGCAGCAGGCCGTGGATCTGACGCTCCGCGGTATTGTAATAACCGTCGGTGTGCCAGGCGATGGGGCGGTCGGTATAAGGGATATAGCCGGCATGACGGGCGTCGGTCTGGACCTTGAGCGAGGTGATGGCGTCCTCGTCCGCGCCGCGGTTGTGGTCCAGACGGTGCAGGCCCAGTTGCGCGCCCAACAGCGCCGGGATGGCCTTGTCCGGGTCGTCACCGGTCTGGCCCACATAGATCGCCATGTTGGCGCGGCGGCAGCGCCCCAGGATGGCCTCTTGCTCCGCCGCGCTCAGGTCGCGCGGGTCACGGACCGTCACGACGAGGTCCGCGAGGCTGGTCGGGGCCGCGGCGAGGCGGGCGTCGCGCCAGCGCCGATAGGCGTCCGGGTCCGCGAGGGCGAAGGGGCCGACCGCTGCGGCTTGCGGGGTGGTCAAGGGTTGCTCCATTGCTTGTGCCTGCTTGCGTTGCGCGCGGTCCGGTCCCGCGCAGTGGTCTCGATTGGTTCCGGCCGCCGGGAGACAGGAGATCGGGGCTTCAGCCGGTCGAGCGCGTGGCTGCACGGTAAAGCCTCGACCGTCGGCGTGCAACGCCCGGGTGGTGGCCGTAGCGATGATCGAGGCCCGTCACGTACCCGAGCGCCGCGCAACCGCGCCCGCGACCGGTCGTTAGGTGGCCGCCGGTGCCGCTTGACGCCCCCAGGTGTCTGCGCTAACGTCGGTGCCCACCGAAGAGATGTCCGCTGCCGGGCCGACCGGTGGTGGTCGGCGGTTGCGTCGGCCGCTATCGCAGTGATCCCAAATCCGGGAATTGCTCACACAAAGACACAAAGAACACAAAGAAAAACAATTCATTGACGGTGTTGCGCCGATCACTGTGCGGGTGACTTCCTCGACCTAACAGATTGCGTTGAAAATCTTTGTGATCTTTGTGTCTTTGTGTGAGAACTGCTCTTTCCAGGGTAATGGCAAGGCGCAATGACATGAGCGAGATCAGCGAACTGTACCGCAGCGATTATTCCGCATGGGCGCAGCGCAATGCCGCCTTGCTGCGTGCCGGTGACTTCGCGGCACTGGACATCGCGCACCTGTTGGAAGAACTCGACGATATGGGCAAGAGCGAGCGGCGGGAGCTGGAAAATCGCCTGACGATTCTTCTCGCCCATTTGCTGAAATGGGAATATCAGTTGCCGACGCTCAGCGCCCGCTGGCGGGAATTCGACGGCCGCAGTTGGCGTGCGACCATCATCGCGCAGCGCGACCGCCTCGCCAAGCGGCTGAGCACGGCCCCGGGCCTGAAGGCCAGCCTCCCGGCCACGCTTGCCGAGGCCTATGCCGATGCCGCCCGGTTGGCGAGCAAAGAGACGCAACTGCCGCGCCCGACCTTTCCCGCCGCCTGCCCCTACAGCATTGCGCAGATCCTGGACGACGGGTTTTATCCCGGTCCTGAAGCACCGCCGTGAGCCTGTCTGCGTTAGCGCTACCGGCCACCCTTCAGAATTCTTCGCACCGCGGACTTTCCCGCGACTGAAAGCACGGGCGACAACCGGTTATACGGAACCAGAATGTCGACCTCGCAGCCGCCGAAATAATCCTGCCAGCGATAGAACCGCATACCCGACTTTTCCAAGGTCAGATCATACTGCTGGGAGCACAGGCCCGGCTCGTCTGCGCCGGCCGCCCACTCAGGGTCGCTCCGGGCGTAGCCGAAGAGGAAACGCATGAGCTTGGGCGACGGCGTTCCCCGTCCCGCGGCGTAAATGTCGCTCTGCTCGCCGCCCGCTTGCCCGAACCATGACCATAGATCCACCTGCTGACCCGATTGCAGGTCCCAGGTTCGGTGTCCCCGACTGATTCCAGCCGTGCCGGTGCCCGCATACCAGATATAGTTCTTGACCGTCACCCATTGGGAGGTCCAATACACCGGCTCGGTCTCGATCTCGTCCCCCGTGTCCGCCGCGTTCGGCTCGCTGGGCTCGCACCGTTTTCGCAAACGGTCCAGGTCTTGGCGCAGTTGGCGATTGACCTCAGCGGTCGCCGGCTCCGGGCCGAACAGTTCCAGCGTTTCCCGCCCGGCAAAACGCAATGTCCGGTAGACCCGGTGCGGGGCGAACAGGATCTTCTTGCCGACTTCAAGCCGCGGCGCCGCGTCGGGCCGCGCGTGATCACTCACCCTGCCGCATGGCGGCCCATCCTCCCCGCCAGCGCTTGCAATGCAACCAAACGCACTGAGTAGGCAAACGATACTCAAGGATTTCCACCCCATCAAGCGCATGCCCCTGGTTCCCGTTACTCCGCCAGGCTGCTAGTCTTCCCGAATGCTGCCGGGCACCGCGGTATGCACGCCCGGCGCCCGCAGCCGGACCTGAACCGCGACCTGGCCGTCCGGCATCAGCGCCGCCAGGCGATCACGGTCGGCCGGCGGCACCAGCACCTGCACGGTGTCCCCGACCGCGGCCGGGAGCAGGCTGGGCAGGTTGGGCACCGGGGTGCTGTCCATCACCTTCAGGGTCACCCGCGTCCAGCCCGGTCGGGACAAATCTGCTTTCTGTTCAATCAATTGTGCCTTCAACTGGGTGGCGTTGTCGACGACTTCCACGGCGGTCTCCTCCGGACAGATGGATGACGAGCGCCTCGGCCACGGCCTGCGCCGATTCGCGGTCGAAGCAACTATAGGCGGGCGAGGGATTCACCTCGAAGCACACATAGTCACCCTCGGGGGTGCGTTTCAGGTCGATCCCGGACATTTCAAGCCCCAGGTCCGCGGTGAGGGTCACACAGCGCCGGGCCAGTCCCGGCGGCAGGCGGTCCGGCCGCATCTCGGCCGCGACGCCCTCGCGCCCGGCGTAGCGGTAATCGGTGGCCGGCGAATCGATCCGGGTGCAGAACACCCGCCTGCCGACCACATGGACGCGGTAGTTCACGCCCGGGACATAGGCCTGGAAGAGGGTCGGCAGGTGCCGCAGACGCGGGAGCCGCGTGTCATGCGCGCCCTCCAGGGTGCTGACGATGGAGCGTTCCCCGCTGGCGGACTTGAAGACCACCCGGCCGTGCCGGCGCCGAAAGGCGCGCACCGCCTCCGGGTCGTTGGTCAGCAGCGAGCCGGGTGTCGCGAACCCGGCCGCGCGAATGATCTGCGCCTGCCAGGGCTTGGAGGCGTTGGACAGGCCAGCCCCGATGCGGTTGGCCACCCGCAGGGGCGCGTGCTCCAGCCAGGCGTTCAGGGCATCGACGAAGTAATGGTCGTGCAGCAGGGCGCGGGTATCCGGCGGGCGGTCACGCAGCAGGGCGGCCGGCAGCGCGCGGGTGTAGGCGCCGCCGCAGCGCGACAGATCGACCGACTCGGTGCCGGTCCACCAGTGCGCGAAGGGCCGTCCCCCGCGGATCCCGACCCGGAGTTCCTGACCGGCCAGGCGGCGCTGGTCGAGTACCAGGTGCTCCACCCCCAGGCGCTGGGCGGCGGCGATGGCCAGCGCCAGGGGGGGCTCATTGGCGACCCCGCAGATGAGCACAGGCCCGTTCATGCGGCGCCAACCAGCGCCGCGAACAGCCAGTCGGCGCAGCGCCCGGCCAGCGCGGGGGCGGTGAGCGGCGGGCGCGGCGCGACCTCGCGCAGCTGCAGGCCGGCGGCCGTGGGTGCGAACCCCAGTGCCGCGTAGCCAAGCCCCAGGGCGCGCACCAGGGCCAGGCTGCGCCCGCCCAGGGCTTGGTCCCCGAGCCCGTCGCTGTCGTCGCCGAAGACATAGGCCCAGGCCAGGTCGGTGTCCGCGGCGGCCGGGGTGCGGTACCAGCCGCCGAGGTCGCTGCCGCGGGGGTAGCCGGTGGCGCCGACCCGCGCGAGACCGGCGCAGTCCCCGCCGCGGACCGAGGAGGCCACGGTGAAATCGCCCACCCCGATGCCGAGCCCCGCCGCCAGGGCATGCCAGCCCAGCGGGTGCACGGCCGCGTCATAGGGGTGGTCGCCGATCGCCAGATTGGCCACCAGGGTGCCCCGCGCGTTCAGGGCCTGGAGCCAACTGGTCAGCAGGGCCGTGAATTCCGCACCGGCATAGTCCCGATCCGCGGCCGGTGCGTGGGCGAACTGCGGCAGGTCCACGGTGCTCAGCCGGTTGAGTACGACGCCGATGGCGGCGTCCGTGAGGACCCCGACACCGGGCAACTCGATGCTGGTGCCGTCGTGCGCGTCCGGGCAGTGCCGGATCAGCGCCCGGGCGAGGGTCGCCACCGTGACCCGCAGGACGCGGCACCCGCGCCCCTGCAGGTGGAGCCCGACGAGGTCGCTGGACTGGTCGCCGGGCTCGGTGAGGATCAGGGCGACCCGCTCGCCCATCGCCAGGGTGCCCCGGGCCCTAACCGGCCGGCCGGTCCAGCAGGCGCTTGCCGACGCTCGATCCCGGGTCCAACTCCTGGTCCTCCTCGGCGTAGGCGCTGCCCGAGAGGTCCGGGCGCAGGTCGCCCGAGATGAAGGGCTGGGCGGCCTGCTCGCCGTAGAGCATGGCCTCGAGGTTCGCCACGCGCGCCTCCAGGGTGGTGCAGCCATCGGCACCCCCCAGACCACGGTTCTGGCCGCCGCCGGGGCCGCCGCCGGGCAGTTCGGAGAACTTCTCCGTAAACTTCTCGGTGGTGCCCTTGTCGTATCCGACCGCCTTGTCGGTGACCGGCTTTTCGACCGGTTTCTCGATCTTCTTTTCGACCAGCTTCTCCACGCGCTTCTCGATGCGCTTCTCGATGCGTTTCTCGGCGGCCAGTTCCTTGGCCTTGGTCAGCGTGCACTTCACCCGCAGATTGGCATTCATCACCGGGGCCGAGGGGGCTATGCCGGTGACCGCAACACAGGTGTCCAGTCCGGAGTAGGACTTGGAATTGGGCGTGGAGGTGTTGTTGAAGGTGGTGTTGTTCGTGGTCCCGGGGTAGGGGTCGCCGCCGTCGCCGCGGTTTTGGTCCAGCTCCATGTTCCGCTTGCCGTCGGCCTGGACCAGGGCCACCTTGTAGTGCGACTCGTCGGTGTTGGCGGTCACGCTCTCGTCGATATGCCAGATGAGCAGCCCGCCCGCCGGCAGCGAGGCATCGAACCCGGTCTTCTGGCGGTTCTCCACCAGAAAGTACTCGCTGTTCGCCGCGCCGTCCTTCCACAGGCGATAGACGACGCCGGAATCCTTGACGTCGGCGATGTTCTTCGACCCGTTGGCGGTCACGTTGGTCACGCTCACCCAGCCTTGATTGGCCTTGCACCAGGCCGAGGGATGCACCGGGGTATCACCGCCGCCGCCCCAACTCCCGCCCGCCATCAGGCACCAGTTGCCGATGCCCTCGGAGGTATAGTCGGTGTCATAGAGGTCGGGGAAGCCGAACAGCAGGTGCCCCAGTTCATGACAGCACACGCCGATCTTGGAGTCCTCCGGCACGGTCAGGTAGGCATAGACCTTGGTGCCGTCGATGTTCATGGCCCCGCCGTCCAGCACCCACTTGTGTGACCAGATCTGGCCTGGGCTGCCCGTCACCTCGGCGCCCGCCCCGGCGTGCACGACGATAAAGGCATCCACGTAGCCATTGCCGTCGTTGTCGTACAGACCGAAGTTGACGCCCGGATTGGCGGCCACCAGGGCGTCGCGCGCCATGGTGCGGGCGTTGGGGAGTGCGGCGCCGGTCCCGGACGCGCCATGGGCGTACTGCGCCATGGTCAGCGGCAGCCGGAATGGCCCAACCACCTGCCCCTGGATATCCACCTGACCGCGCGTCACGTCGGCAAAGTACTCGCGCACGCTCTTGGTCGGGATGACACCGTTGGAAAAGAACAGGTCGTTGAAATGGGCCGGGGTCTGCGTCATCGCCTGGTCGGAGAAGTCCGCCAGGACGACGATGATCCGCACCACGCCCCGCAGCGGCGCCCGGTCGGCAGCGGCCGAGCGGATACTGCTGGCCGGGGCCCCCAGCGGATAGTCCGTCGGCGGGAAGATAGTGCCGTCATTGAAGCCCGCCTGACGCGGCTCGGAGGCGCGCAATTGCAGCGTGGCCATGAAGTCCTTGGCCTTGCCGCGCATGGCCGTCAGTTCCTTGCGCATCTTGTCCGCCAACTCGGGGGCGGGGGCCACCATGCACCGCTGCCCGTCGTCGCCGGCACGCGCCTGCCGGTAGATGTGCCGAATCGCCTCGGCAAGGGACGGGTTCTGAGATTCTGTCATGACATCAACCTCCTTCGCTTGAGGCCCGCGCAACACCGCGGGCCGTTTTCGATGAACCGAATCGAACGGGAGACGAAGAGTCTTAAGTACCCTGGCGGGTAGGGGCGAACGCGCGCGGCCCCGCGTGCAACACTGCGCTGAGGCACCAGGCCGTGCGCATACAACAATAGTCGATGGACCCGTGGGCGGCAAGGCCGCTGGTGGGCCCTGGCAAGACGCGAGCGCATTGGCGCCTGGGTCGGCGCCGACCACCGGCCGGCGCCGCGGTGTTACGCCCTGCATGTTCGGCGGGTTCCGCGGTTAAACTGGCGGGCCGGCGCGGCGCATCGCCCCGACCGACACCAGACCAGCGAGACAGCAAGGCCACCAGATGACAAAACTCAAACTCGGTATCCCCAAGGGCAGCCTGGAGGAGGCGACCCTGGCCCTCTTCAAGCAGGCGGGCTGGACCATTGCCCCGCGCTCGCGCAACTACTATCCGGAGGTCGACGACCCGGAACTGGCCTGCGCCCTGGTGCGCGCCCAGGAGATGGCCCCCTATGTGGCCAGCGGTACCCTGGACCTGGGGCTGACCGGCCTCGACTGGATCCTGGAGACCGAGGCCGAGGTGGCGGAGGTCTGTACCCTCACCTATTCAAAGAGTTCCAATCAGCCTAGCCGCTGGGTGCTCCTGGTGCGGGAGGAGTCGCCGGTGCGCTCGCTGGCGGATCTGGACGGCTGCAAGGTGGCCACCGAACTGGTGGGCTTCACCCGCCGCTATTTTGCGGAGCACGGGGTGCGCGCCACGGTGGAGTTCAGTTGGGGGGCGACCGAGGCCAAGGTGGTCGAGGGCCTGGTGGACGCGGCGGTCGAGATCACCGAGACCGGCAGCACCATCCGCGCCCACGGACTGCGGATCGTGGAGGACCTGCTGTTCACCGAGACCCGCCTGATCGCCAATCCGGCGGCCATGGCCGACCCCGCCAAGCGGGCCAAGATCGACCAGATCGCCATGATGCTCCAGGCGGCGCTGGCCGCTCGCCACAAAGTCGCGCTCAAACTCAACTGCCGCGCCGCCCAGCTCGACGCGATCGTGGCCCTGCTGCCGAGCCTGCACGCCCCCACCGTGAGTCACCTCTACGACCGTGAGTGGCTGGCGGTAGAGACCATCGTCGATACCGCCTCGGTGCGGGTGCTGATCCCGCGCCTGCGCGCCGCCGGGGCCGAGGGCATCCTGGAATACGAACTGCGCAAGATGCTCTAGTTCGCGGTCGCCGCAGTAGCGGCGACCGCGTTGGTCGGTCGTTTTGAGGCCTCGAGACGGTGCAGCGGCGTCGCGCGGCGGCGCCCGCAGGCGGGTGCGGGATCGGCTGAAGTCTCGACCTCCCGGGCGATCAGGCCCGAACTGGAGGTCGAGGCTTCAGCCGGACGGGGACGCCAAAGTTGCGCCGGTAATTCTTGCACCGTCTCTGCGCATGGGGTCTCGTAGGGTCCGCTGCGCGGACCGCACGCCGGGAACAGCGAAGAAGCCCGGCGGGCATCCGCCGTCCGGTCACCGTCAGCCCCGCAGCCACGGCTCCAACAGGTCCGCACTTTCCTCGATCCCCCTGGGCGCCACCGGCGCCGGCTGCCCAGCCGCCAGCAGCGCTGCGATCGGCTCGGCCACCCGCCCGGCTGCCAGGTCCGCAAGGCTCAGTTCCCGCGTGGGGACCACCGTGCCCAGCCAGGCATCGAGCGCCGCCGCCTCCGGCCAGTCCTCGCGGGGCAGATGCAGCACCGGCACGCCGTTGCAGGCGGCCTCCGCATAGGTGCCATATCCGGGCTTGCCCAGGATCAGGTCGACCGAGCCCAGCACGTCCAGCACCTCGAGCCCGTGCTCGCTCAGGACCGCGGCGTCGCGCCGGTGCCGGCCCCTGAGGTCCTGCACCACCCAGTGGACCTGGTCCTGCTCCGGCCAATCCCGCAAGGGGTCGAGACCCTCGAAACCGCCGAACTGCATCAGCGCCAGCGGCCGGTCCGCGGGACAACCGAAGCGCCGCCGCAACTCGGCCCGCCGGTCCGGAGCGCGGCGGGCGATGGGGCCGACAGTCCGGACGTTCGGCAGCCACTGCATCCCCATGGCGGGCACCGGGCGGATGAAGAGGTCCGCCTGCGCATAGACCCGCCGCAGGTGCGCGAGGATTGCGTCCGGCACCCGCTCGCGCAGCGGGCACCCGTCCAGGATGTCGTACCAGGTGAAGGAGCACAGCCCCACCGCCGGAATGCCGAGCCGCCGCGCCGCCTCCAGCGGCAGCCAGGGCACGTCGGCCAGCACCAGGTCCGGCGCCAGGTCGCGCAGGGTCGCCAGTTGGCGTTGCAGATGCCGGTCATAGTCGGCCTCGAACGCGACCTGGGCGGCCAGGCTCTCCTCCCAGCGGGTGACCAGGGGTCCGTCCATAATGAGCCCCGGGTCGGCGGGTTCATGCAGTTGGGTAAATCCCGGCGGCAGCCGACGGCGGGCCAAGGCGGGGTCGATGTCCGACTGGAGCGTCACCCGCAGCCCCGGCACCCGCCGGGCGAGGGCCTCCACCACCGGCGATGACTGGGCCAGGTGCCCATAGCCATGGGCGGTGACGGCGAGGAAGAGGTGGGGCATGGGGAGGACCGGGCGGTTGGGTTGGGGGCTAGGTTACCAGGCTTCCCGGCGGTCGTGAGACCATGAACGTCGCGCAGCGACGCTGTGGGAGCGGCTTCAGCCGCGACGGGCCGCGCGGGGAACCCGGCGTCGGAGTTCGCGCCGCGGCACCACGTCGCGGCCGGAAGCCGCTCCCACTCTGCCATTCCCCGATCCTGCGCTTGAGTTCTTCATTGGAGATGACCCGGCCCTGCCACGAGTCATCCAGTCCGCGGGTGATGGTCTGCTCGAAGGCCAGCTCGCGCATGATCTCCTCATACGAGGCATCATCCGGCTGTTTGCGAATCACTTCCGCCATTTGCTCTTTGATTGCGGACATTGGACACCTCGTCAATCGTCATGGATAAGGATTTCATCGTACAGTGTGGACAAGCCGCCGTCCGTGCCAAGATCCAACAGCCCAAGATCGACCAGATTGGTCACATCTCTATGCACATTCGTATAGTCCAAGCCCAGCGCGTTGGCGAGTTGCCGAATCGTGAGCCCATCATGGGCCGCGACCTGGCGCAGCAGGTCGAGTCGCTTCTCGGTGATCGTTGAGAACAGCTCGTGCAGACTGCCGAAGGCGAGTCTGGGTGTCACCGCTTCCCCGGTCTCGAGCGCGTGCCATACTTCAGCACAGGCGCGCAATGCGGCATCCGGCTTCAACACGCTGATCTCGATTCTATTCATTACCATCTTGGGGCCGTTCCCCTCAGCTGTTGGCGGCCCGGCAGTTACCACGTGTTTCCGGGCTTGAAATAGTCGGAAATGCGCTCGCCGAGCGTCACGTCCGTTCCTGGGATTTTCTTGGTCCAGTATTTGCACAGCGCTTTTGTGATCTCGTCTGCTTCCATCGCCTTCAGATCCAGACCGATTGCCTCATTAAGGGTGATGCCGATGGCCCAGGTGACCAGCGATCCCCGCGGTCCCTGGCGTCCCTCAAGCCAGGTAATTGGCTTGGCCGCCTCCAGCACAATGGACTCGCCCCAGGAATGGACGAAACCATCCCACGCACGCGTATCTTGGCGGAAGCGAGGGAGTTCAGGGAAGTCGTATCCAGAGACGTAGCGGCGACGGAAATCAGGAATGCGTGCAAATAATAGGTCGGTTTCAATTTTCTCGCCCAATTTGTTAGAGACTATATTTCTATCGAGCCTCTCCGCGTTGCTGGGTAGGTAATCGACGGGATTGTAATGCGCCTTGCGAAGCCCCTTCCAAGTGCGTAGAATCCTATTTACGAACGCCTTCCTACGCCGGATTTTCCAGTCACGGTCGTCTTGACATGCTAATAATTTCTCCACTCTCGCATTGCGGCTCAGTGAGGACTTGGCTATCATAATGCCCTTATGATGATCGTAGCAGTTGTCAGATAACCACTCGCCCAGACGGGTCCAAACGCAATAGCGTGCCTTCCACTTTACCTCAGTGGGGCCGTCCTCTTCATTGGCGACTTGCTGGCCGACATAGGGATAACGCACCAGGTTCCGTGCGCCCACGGGGATTAACCCCTGAGCAGCGAAAATTCTCGCCACGTGATCCCTGGGTAACGGTTTCTTTAGCCTCACCTCGACATTAAGAAACTTTTGGGCGTCCCTATACTTAGCCACCAATAGACCACGCTGCAACCAAGCGTCGAAGCCCGGAGCAGGACCGACTGGCGAAATCCTGAAGGGAGAAATCTGTAAGGTCGGGGAGTGCTTCAGGGGTTTGAATGATACGGTTGGAATGTCCTTGTTGCTATCCCCTTCAACGGCATCTACCAATGCTTGCAGGTACATCAGAAGCTCGTTGTCATGCGCCGCGGACAAGTTGGCAGCGGCGATCAGTTCCGCGTTACCATTTCCTCTAAATGCCGCTTCAGTGGCATTGGCCGAACCGAATAGAAAACGGTGCTTGCGGGGTCCTTCGCCTTTCACCTTAACGAACTCGAAATAGAAGCCTTTGAGGTGAACGATGCCCCGGGCGGACCCCAAGGCCACCTTTACATCGGTTCCAACACATGCCGCCTCCAGCGCCTGAATGTCATCCCTACGCGCTCCATCATCAAGAACAAAGCGGGCGCGGTTGGGCGACAGTCTCTTGACCAGACGCTTCGCGAACCTAGGATCAAAATACGGTGCAATCACCAAGGCGAGATCGGTCTCGTAGCCTTCTGGTACTTCAAGCAAGTCGTAACACATCTGTTTCTCCATGTTCACCAGCATTTTCGAGCCATTACGCCTTGTCCTGTGCATGAAGTCAATGACGGTCGGCAGGGGGGAACGGTCCGCGCAGCGGACCCTACGGGCGCGGAGTCTAAAGCCTGGGTTTCGCCGCTTCGGCAACTTCTGGCGGGAGGCGCTAACCGTCCCGGTAGCCCTCCAGGCAGTTGGGATTGAGAAACTGCCTCTGCCACAGCGCCCGCCGCTCGGCGATGGCGAGCCCGGCCGCGTCGCAAACCGACTCCCACTCACGGCCGATGACATCGATCTGATGGTCGATCAGTGCCCGTGCCGACGCGGCACCGAGCCCAAAGGCGGGCGCCGCGGCGAGACAGGCGGTCAGCCGGCTGTCGCGCCGCTCGCCCGTCAACAGCATCGCCTGGCTCGCCTCCCCGCCGGTGCGCAACTGCGGGCAAATGTCATAGGCCGGTGTGAGCCGATAGGTCCGGCCGTCCCAGAAGGCGGCGTGATTGCGCGCGTGGTCGTCGGTGTTGCCGCAGAGCACATTGAAGACGAGGTGCCGTGCTGGAGGGCCAGGGCCAATGCGGGGGACAGGGGCTCGCCGTGCTCCAGGCGCAGGGCCGCATCCAGCAGATCATCCAGACTGGCCTCCGCGGATTCGCGCGGGCGATAGTGCGATGATGATGACTGGAAATCCAGGGCGCCGATGCGCTCCGATCCCGACTCCAGCAGATAGGTCAGTTCGGTCAGGTCGACCAGCGCGGCGTGCTGGCCCCGGCGTCCGGTCAGCCGATTGATGATGACCCGGCGTCCCCAGGCGTCCGGCGCCGCGTCGCGCAGACAGGAGGGCAGGTCGTCGTCGCGCTGGCGCTGCTCGCCCGCTTGCGGCGGCAGTTCGTCCGGGAAGAGGCTTATCGCATCCTCCCGCTGCAGATAGGATCGGCCGTAGGCGAAGCCATGGCCGCCGCGGGTATCGCGGCGCAGGACGCCCGCCACCACCGGCGCCTGTGCCTCCGGCAGCCAGACCCAGACATAGGCCCGATTGGCTTTGACGCCGGCCTCAGAAGTCATCGTTCAAAGGTTCCTCGCCCGGGCGGCGCACCCGGGAGGGCAGGAGCGTCAGTTTTTCCTGCTGGCGGGTCAGTTCGCGGTCCAGTCCCCGCGGCGATTCCTGGGCGAACAGCGGGAGGTCTACCAGGGCGGCGGCCTCGAAGAAGGTGCCGATGGCGACGCCCGGCTCGCCGCGGGTGATGCGGCGGATGGTGACCGCGCCCACGCCGACCCGCTCGGCCAACGTCTCCCGGGACCAGCCCTTGCGAATCCGGCCTTCCTCGATCAGACCGCCCAGGAGGCGCAGTGCCTGGCGGGCGGTGGGGGAGAGCATGCGGTTGGTGATGGGCACCTGTCACTCAATCGACGGTTAGGGCGTTAAGTGATCAGATTGTATCGGAAGGTGCTTGGCTGGACCAGTGGCGTGATCTCGGACTGGGCATTCGCCGCGTTCGGAGTCGTGATTTGCCCACCTACCCGGCGCGCGGGCCCGGAGAAACGTTTCGGACGGGGCGGATGCCCCGTCCGGCCCGAGCCGCAATGGCTGCTGGGAGCGCCGCACCCCAGTGCGGCTCGGCCCCGGCTCAACCCGGGCCGCCGGGATTGTCTGCGAGATCGCGCCGCACTGGGGTGCGGCGCTCCCAGGGGGCGGGACGCCGCTCCCACGGGGTTTCTTGTCGCACAGTCGTGCGGGGGCGGTGCCGACTCACCTATACTGAGCACGCCCGCCCTACCTCCCCACAGGAGTCCCCCATGCACGGTTTCAGGTTCCGCCCGCGTGCCGATCGGTACGCCTTGCTCCTTCTTCTGGTGCTGGCCGTGCTGCTGCCTGCCTGGGTCCTGGCCGCGCCGGGGCCGGCGGCGGGTGCGGCGCCGACACCCGCGCCGGGCGCGGTGCCCGGCCCCGCCCGGCAACTGCTCCTGATGCAGGACGCGGACTATTTCGGTCGTGATATCGAGGTCTTGAAGGAAGTCGCACTGGACGAGTGCACCGCGGCCTGTCTCGCGACCCCGGCCTGCCGCGCCTTTACCTACAACAGCAAGGCGCGCTGGTGCTTCCTGAAGGACCAGTTCCGCGACCTGCGGACCTTCCCGGGGGCCGTCTCCGGGCGGGTCCTGGAGGGGGCGGCGGCGACGCTGGCGCAGCGGCGCGCGGCGGAACTGGGCTTCCTCCCGCCCGACGCACTGGACGCGGCCAGGAAGCTGGCGGCCGGGCTCGCGGCCCTGGTGCCCCCGGAGTCCACGAAGGAACTGAAGGGGCAGGGGGTGGACGAGGTCAGCGCCGCCGCCCGCGCCGCGCGCGGGATGGGCAACGGCGAGCAGGCGGTGGTGCTCGCGGCGGCGGCGGTGCGGCTGGCCCCGGATGATCCGGGCCTGTGGCTCGGCCTCGCGCAGGCGCTGGAGGCGGCCGCGCCCGAGGGCTATGAACTGCGTTCTCAGCGCAAGGCGCAGGCGAGCGCGGCGGCGGTCAATGCCTATCTGTTGGCCCAGACCGAGGCGCAGCGCACCCCCGCGCTCCTGGCCCTGGGCCGGACCCTAAAGAACCGCGAGCAGTGGCGACCGGCCATCGGCGCCCTGGCCGCCGCGCTCGCCCTGCGCACCGATCCGGCGGTACAGGCGGACCTGGCCAAGCTGCGCGCCGATCATGGCTTTCGTATCACCGAGCACCGGGTGGAGGCGGAGAGCCCGACGCCGCGGATCTGTATCGAGTTCTCGGAGCCCTTGGCGCGGCTCAACCCCAACCTGGCGGACTTCGTAAAGGCGACTGATGGGAACGCGGGCGCGGCCGGGGCCAACACCGGGGCCGGGCTCCCGGTCGACCCGCAGGAGCGTCAGGTCTGTATCGATGGCGTCAGTCACGGCGGCCGCTATGCGATCCAGGTCCGCAAGGGGCTGCCGGCCGCGAGCGGCGAGACCCTGGCCAAGACCGTCGACCTGGATATCCGGGTCGGCAACCGCACCCCGGCGGCGCACTTCCTGGGTCGCGCCTATGTCCTGCCGCGGGGCGGTGAGGCGACGATCCCGGTGGTCTCGGTCAACGCCGACCGGCTGGCGGCCAAGGTCTACCGCATCGGCGACCGCTCCATCGCCCAGGCCCTGGGGGACGGCCCCTTCCTCAAGTCACTGAGCGGCTATGAGGCGGGGCAGATCGCCGACCAGACGGGCGAGACGATCTGGACCGGCACCATTGAGGTCCAGGGCGAGGTCCAGGCCGAGTTGAACCGGGACGTCACCACCGCGGTCCCGGTCGGGACCCTGGTGCCGGATCTCAAACCCGGGGTCTATGCCCTGACCGCGAGCCCTACCCGCACCCTGACCCCGGGCCAGCCGCAGCAGGACTGCGAAGAGGGGTGCAGCGAGTCCGCCGCCACCCAGTGGTTCGTGGTCTCGGACCTGGGCCTCACCGCGCTCACCGGCAATGACGGGCTCCACACTTTGGTGCGCTCGCTCTCCAGCACCGCCCCGGTGGCCGGGGCCAAACTGCGGCTCATCGCCCGCAACAACGACGTGCTGGGTACCGCCCAGACCGATGCGGCCGGCTATGCGCGCTTCGAGCCGGGCCTGCTGCGCGGTACCGGCGGCAATGCCCCCCTGCTGGTGACGGCGGAGGCGGCGGACGGGGACTACGGCTTTCTGGACCTGACCCGCACCCCCTTCGACCTCACCGACCGCGGGGTCGAGGGCCGACCCGCGCCCAAGCCGCTCGATGTCTTCCTGGTGGCCGAGCGCGGCGTCTACCGCCCCGGTGAGACGGTCCACCTGACCGCCCTGGTCCGTGACCCGCAGGTGCGTGCCGTTGCCGACCTGCCCCTGACGCTCGTCATCCGCCGCCCGGACGGGGTGGAGCGCGAGCGCCTGCTGGTCAAGGACCAGGGGCTGGGCGGGCACCAGGCGGATGTCGCCCTGACCGGCGGGGCCATGCGCGGTACCTGGCGCGTCCTGGCCTATTCTGACCCCAAGGGTGAGCCGATCGGCCAGACGACCTTCCTGGTGGAGGACTTCGAGCCCGAGCGGCTGGACTTTGCCCTGACGGCCCCCGGGACCGGCGCCGGGCTCGACCCCCGCGCCGCGACCGCCCTGCCGATCACGGCGCGCTTCCTCTACGGCGCCCCCGCGGCCGGGCTCCAGGTGGAGGGCGAGCTCGCGGTCAAGGTCGCCGACGGGCTCGCCGCCTGGCCGGGCTACCGCTTCGGGCTGGTCGACGACGTGCCCGAGGCGACCCAGCGGCCCCTGGACGCCGTGACCACGGACGCGCAGGGCGCCGCCCTGGTGCAGGTCCTGCTGCCGGAACTCGTGCCCACCAGCCGGCTCCTCACCGCGGACCTGGCGGTGCGGGTGCTGGACGCGGGCGGGCGCCCGGTCGAGCGCAACCTGACCCTGCCGGTCCTGGACGGGCAGGCGCGCCTGGGCGTGCGCCCGACCTTCGAGGGCGAGGCCCCGGAGGGCGGGACCGCCGGGTTCGAGGTGATCGCGCTCGGCAAGGACGGCGCGCGCCGCGCCGCGACCGGGGTCGCCTGGACCCTGGACCGGGTCGAGACCAACTTCCAGTGGTACCGCAAGGACGACGGCACCTATGACTATGAGCCGGTCGAGCGTACCAAGCGGGTGGCGAGCGGCACGCTGAAGCTGGACGCGACGAGCACCGGGCGCATCGAGACCCCGGTGCAGTGGGGCGCCTACCGGCTGCGCCTGGCCGGCGACGGGCTCCTGTCCGCCAGCATGAACTTCGAGGCCGGCTGGTATGTGACCCCCAAGGCGGCGGACACCCCGGACCAGCTCAAGTTGTCGCTGGATAAGGCGACCTATCGGGTCGGCAACCGGGCGCGCGTCCATATCGAACCCCATACGGGGCAGGGCGGTCAGGGCGGCAAGCCCGGCCTGGCCCTGGTGATGGTGGTGGATGACCGGGTGATCGCCATGCAGGTGGTGCAGGTCCCGGCCACCGGCACCACGCTCGACCTGCCGGTCACGGCCGACTGGGGGCCCGGGGCCTATGTGACCGCGATCCTCTACCGGCCCATGGACCTGGAGGCCCGGCGGATGCCTGGGCGCGCCATCGGCCTGGCCTGGGCCGGGGTGGACCCGCAGGAGCTGCGCCTCGCCATCGACCTCGCGGTCGAGCCAGGGCAGCGCCCCCGCGGCACCATGCCGGTGCGCGTGGCCGTGACCAATCTCAAACCCGGCACCGAGGCCTTCGTGACCCTGGCGGCGGTGGATCAGGGCATTCTCAATGTCACCGGCTACAAGCCGCCGGAGCCGGACGCCTGGTATTTCGGCCAGCGCCGCCTGGGGCTGGAGGTCCGCGACCTCTACGGCCAGTTGATCGACCGGATGCAGGGCGCGCCGGGGGTGGTGCGCTCCGGCGGTGACGGCGGTCTCGCCAAGCTCCTGGCCCCGCCCCCGAGCGAGGAGCTGATGGCCTATTTCTCCGGCGTGGTGCGGCTCGACGATCAGGGCCAGGCCGTCATCCAGGTCCCGATCCCGGACTTCAACGGCACCGTGCGTCTCATGGCCATGGCCTGGACCGCGGTCGGTGTCGGCCACGGCCTGGCGGACGCACTGGTACGCGACCCGGTGGTGGTCAGCGCCAGCCTGCCGCGCTTCCTCGCCCCCGCCGATCGCAGCCGCCTGCTGCTCGGCCTCACCCTGGTCGAGGCCGAGGGCATCGCGGGCGCCGCGCCCCAGGGCGGTGAGGTGGCGGTCGCCGTCAGCACCGAGCATGGACTCATCATGGTCGACCCCGCCGCCGCGACCCAGCGCCTGACCCTGGCCCCGAGCGTGCGCACCGAGGTCCAGGTCCCCCTGACCGCCGACACCGTCGGCGACGAGACTATCCTGGTCCAGGTGACGACCCCCGCCGGCCAGGTCCTGACCAAGCATCTCAAGCTCGGCGTGCGCACCAATGCCCCCGCGACCTTCAGCAGCACAGCGCACCTGCTGGCCCCCGGGGCCGCGCCCCTGACGCTGACCCCGGACCTCTTGGGCGACTTCGTGACCGGCACCGGGGCCGTGCTCGCCTCCGTCAGCCGCGCCGGGCGCCTGGACATCGCCGGCATTCTGCGCGGGCTCGACCGCTATCCCCACGGCTGTACCGAGCAGCTCGTGAGCCGCGCCCTGCCGCTCCTGTACCTGGACCAGGTCGCCATGGCCGCGGGCCTGAGCGGTGATCCGGCCGTGCCCCCGCGTATCCGCGAGGCCGTCACCCGGGTCCTGGCCAATGCCGGGGCGGACGGGCGCTTCGGCCTCTGGGCGCCGGGCGGCGAGGACCTGTGGCTGGATGCCTTCGCCACCGACTTCCTCACCCGGGCGCGCGAGCGCGGTTTCGAGGTCCCCCAACCGGCCCTGGACGCCGCACTCGACAACCTGAAGAACGCCGCCGCCTACAGCACCCCGACGCCCTCCGATGTCTATGCGCTCTATGTGCTGGCCCGCAACGGCCGCGCCTCCATCGGCGACCTGCGCTACCTGGCCGACGAGCGCCTGAAGGACCTGGGCAGCCCCATGGCGAAGGCGCAGGTGGGCGCCGCGCTGGCGCTCTATGGAGACCGCACCCGGGCGGACGCGGCGCTCACGGCCGCCGCCGCGGACCTGGACCGCTCCGGTCCCCTGGTCGGGGCCGGGGGCTGGCGCGCCGACTACGGCTCCACGCTGCGCGACGCCGCCGCCGTGCTCGCCCTGGCGGCGGAGTCCGGCAGCGAGTCGGTGGATCTACGCGCGCTCGCTGGCCGCGTCCAGGACGGCGTCGCCCGGGCGCGCTACCGCAGCACCCAGGAGGACACCTGGCTCCTGCTCGCCGCGCAGGCGCTCAACAAGGGCAAGGACGGCCTGCGCCTGGAGATCGACGGCAAGCCGGTCGAGGGCGCCTGGTTCGGCCGCTTCGACGCGGCGCGCCTCGCCGCCGCCCCGGTCCTGATCCGCAACCTGGGGACCAAGCCGGTGGACGCCATGGTCGCGACGCTCGGCGTGCCGAGCGTCGCCCCGCCCGCCGGGGGCAACGGCTATGTCATCGAGCGCGCCTACTATGATCTCGACGGCAAGCGGGTCGAGTTGACCGAGGTGCCGCAGGGCAAGCGGCTGCTGGCGGTGGTCACGGTGCGGGCGGATGCGCAGGGCCAGGCGCGTCTCATCGTCGATGACCCCCTGCCCGCGGGGCTGGAGATCGACAACCCCAACCTGATGCGCTCGGCCGATGTCGCCCGGGTCCCGGGCCTCGACCTGCTGGAGTCCCCCGCTCACCAGGAGTTCCGCAGCGACCGCTTCGTCGCCGCCGTCGACCGCGATGCCGATGACCCGGCCGAGTTCCAACTAGGCTACCTGATCCGCGCCGTCACCCCCGGCACCTACGCCCAGCCGCCCGCGTCGGTCGAGGATATGTACGACCCCAGCCGGCGGGCCTGGACCGATGCGGGGAGCGCGAGCGTGGTGGGGGCGGGGCAATAGGGAACGAGTCAAGAACGAGTTAAACGCAGTCGTTGTCGGTGTCGTAATCGGAGAAGCGATGCATTTTGGGGTGCGAGAGACGACAACGACGCGCACTCGTGACACCGCTCCAGCGGTGCTTCTCGTTCCCACGCTCCTGCGTGGGAATGCCGGGCGGGCGCTCCGCGTCCGGTCTTGGCAATGGACGCGGAGCGCCCGCACTGGCTCCCACGCAGGAGCGTGGGAGCCAGAAGCGACCGGAGGTATTCCGTCATGACCACCAGGCTTCAAGCCCGGATACACCAGCCCCCCGCGCTATACGACCGCGACATCGTCGCCTGGGCCGAAGAGCAGGCGCACCTGCTGCGCGCCGGCCGTTTGGCGGAACTCGATATCGAGCACCTGGCCGAGGAGATCGAAGACCTGGGCAAGAGCGAGCAGCGGGCACTGGCGAGCCGGCTGTCCGTGCTGCTCGCCCATCTATCTACTGAAATGGCAATACCAACCGCAGCGGCGGGGCACCAGTTGGCTGCGCACCATCCGCGCCCAGCGGCGCTCGCTCGCGTTGCGACTCAAGCGCACCCCAAGCCTGAAAGCGGTTCTGCGCGATCCCGAGTGGCTGGAAGAGATCTGGCAGGATGCGATCAGCGCCGCCACCGCCGAGACCGGGCTCGACAACTCTGGGCCGGACGGGGCATTCGCCCCGTCCGGAAGGTTTTTTCGGACGCGCAGCCAGGCTGGGGGCCTTGCGTTTGACTGAGCGTCTCGAAACGTTCGGGACGGGGCGAATGCCCCGTCCCGCCCTCGTCAATGCCCCGTCCCGCCCTAGGGTTGCCGCAAGGGCGCGTGGCCGCGGTGATGATCGAGGCGCGAATCGGCCTCGATCATGAGTCCGGCCATCCCGTGAAACGCGAGGTCGGCGGTCCGCACAGCGGACCCTACTGGACTGGGCCGGACGGGGCATTCGCCCCGTCCGGAAGGTTTTTTCGGACGCGCAGCCAGGCTGGGGGCCTTCCGTTTGACTGAGCGTCTCGAAACGTTCGGGACGGGGCGAATGCCCCGTCCCGCCCTGAGGCTTCCGAGCCAGCCAGATAACGGCGATCCTCCAGCCGGGGGGTAAGATCAGAGTGACACTGTTAACCGATGTATCATGTCTTCAACCGCCGCCGCAAATGTCCGTCTGGAGGAATCGCCATGAGCCCAGCACTGCTCGAATTGCCCATCGACCAGCGAATCGCGTTGGTAGAAGACCTGTGGGACAGCATCGCCGCGGACCAGAATGCCTTGCCCCTGACGGGCGAGCAGCGGGCTGAACTCGACCGCCGGATCGACGCCTACGCGCTGGATCGCAATCCCGGGCGACCCGCTGCCGAATTTGGGAACGAGCAATCACGCTGAACCGGCGCCCCCGACGTCCCCAAACGCGACGAGGCTCAACCCAGCCACCCGGTCGAAACGCTTGTCGTTGGTTAGGAACAGGCAGCCACCCTCCGGCACGGCCAGGGCACAGGCGGCCTGAATGGCGTCCGGGGTGCGCAATCCCGACTGGGCGCGGATGCGCAGTGCGGCCTCGATGACTTCGGGCGTGATCTCAACGAGGGTTAGGTCGCGGGCTGCGAAAAAGGCGCGATAATCGTCGATCAGACCCTGGTCGCCGTCACGTAGCGGTTTGACCAGACATTCGAGTACGCTAAGACGGGACAGCGCAAGCCGTGCCTGCGGATGGCGCTCATGGGCCTGACGAAGCGCCGCGACGACCTGAGCGTGAAAGGGCTCCTTGGCCTCAATGAGGTAAATCAGGGCGCAGGCGTCGAGGAAAATGGTCAAGTCGTCTCGTCCCAGGCATCACGTTCCGCGCTGAGGTCGGTGTCGATGACCGGCTTGTCCCGGGTGGCACGGCTCGGCCGTTCGAGCCAATCCCAGGCGCTGGGGCCTGCGGTCAGACGCTCGTAGTCCTCGGTGCTCAGGACGACATAGCGCGCGCGTTGGTTCTCTAGGACCTGAACCGGGCCTTGTCGAAGCAGTTCATCCACGGCAGACATACCGCGGCGGTGGATTTCTTGTGCGGGGATGCTGTTCATGGTTACCGACTCGTTGGGGGGTGGTCGCCCGAGGTGACCGGTCGACATGAGGATACCAGATACAACCAGTCCTTCCTGGTCACCCAGCCCGTCCGCGGCCCGGCCAACAGGCCTGGTAGGCGCGGCGTACCCGACGGGGCCGACGGTGCTGGGCTCGGGCGGCGCACCGATGATTTACAGGACCAAGGCTGAAGCCTTGGACCGCAGAAGGTAGTCGCTGGCCGGAGCGACGATCAAGGCCGGAGTGATGATCGAGGCGCGAATCGGCCTTGATCACAAGTCCGGCCATCCCGTGAGACGAGAGGTCGGCGGTCCGCGCAGCGGACCCTACGGGTGGACTCCGCGCGCGGAGGTCCCGCCGGGCGGGGGCTCCGCGGGACCAGCGGCGGGTCTTTCAGTCGGCTGATTCGGGACCGCCACCGGCGACGTCGCCGGATCGGCGGCTCCTCCACTGGTCTCGGGCTGACCCTCGGCCTGGGGTGGAGCAGACACCGCGCCCGGGTCGGCCGGCTGGAGATACTTCCACCCGAGAGAGAGACCGAGCAAGGCGGCAAGCAGGAGCGCCAGGAGCGCCAGGAGCGCCGCGATCACCGGGCGTTTGCGCCATGCCGGGCGGGCGCCTGCTGCCCGCGCCGGGTGGCCGGGCGCGCTCGCGCGCTCATGCCCATCCTCCGCCAGGCCCAGCAGCGCGGCGGTGGCATTGTCCTGCTCGGGCCGGGCCAGGGTCCGAACCGCCTGGATCAAGGCGTCGGCGGCGGCCTGCGGGTCCTGCCGCACTAGGGCCTTGAGGTCGGCCTCGGGCAGCACGCCGTAGACGCCGTCGCTCACCAGGAGCAGCCGGTCGCCCGGGGCCAGGTGCACGGGGTGCAGGTTGCGGTCGATCGCCGGGATCTGCGCCAGGCCCAGGAAGCTCGCTAGGGCCTGGCGGTCGGGGTCCCCGGCCGCCGCCTCCGGGGTCAGGGTACCCGCGGCGACCTGGCGTAAGAGTTGGTTGGCGTAGGTGTGGTCATCCGTGCATTGGGTCAGGGTGTCGTCCGCGGCCCGATAGTGATAGAGACGGCTGTCGCCCACGCCCACCCAATGCAACTCGGCCCCGCGTGCGACCAGGGCCACCAGGGTGGTGCCCACCTCACCTTCGCCCTCGCGGGTGCAGGCGAGTGCATAGACCGCCTGGTTGGCGGCCTGAAGTGAGCGCTCCAGGGCCCGGGGGATGGACTCGTCCGCGCGCTTGGCCCCATAGGCGGCCATCATCCGCTCCACCGCCAGACGGCTCGCCTGGCGCCCGCCGCTCATGCCGCCCATGCCGTCCGCCAGCACCAGCAGGACGCCGCCATGGGCACGCAGGGCGGGGTGGTCGAAGCCGAGGAAACCAAAGGCGTCCTGCTGCTCGTCGCGGGTCCCTTGCCATTGCGCGTTGCCGGGTTGGATATCCATTGAATGCTTGGGTTAAACCTGGAAAGAGCAGTTATCCACAGATGAACACAGATTATCACAGATTATTCATTGACTTACACTTGGCCGGGGGGCTCATCTTGTCGGTGATCGTGCCATCAGCGATAAGCGCATGACAATTCAAAGAAAATCTGTGCTCATCTGTGTTCATCTGTGGATTTTAGGCTAGAGCGCGACGCGCAGTTCGGTCTGGCCGATGCCGATGACATCGCCGTCGCACAGTGGATGGGCGGTCGCGATGGCGATGCCATTGAGCCGGGTGCCGTTGGTGGAGCCGAGATCGCGCAGCACCAGACGGCCGTTCGCCAGGACCTCGATCTGCGCGTGCCGGGAGGACACCTCCGCGTCCTCGGTCAGGATCAGGTCGCAGCCGGGGACGCGCCCGAGCACGGCGCCGGGGGCCGCCGTCAGGGTAACCTGCTGGCCGCGTCGCGGGCCGGTCATGAAGGTCGCGCGCAAGGCGGCACGCGGTACGGGCGGTGCCATGGCCGGGGCCGCGACCGGGTCGGACGGGGGCCGGAGGCCGCCGTCTTCGACCTGCGGGGGCAGCGGGGCGGCGCCCTCGACGACGGGCGCGGGCGCGGCCTTGCGCCGCCGTGCGAGCACCCAGGCAAGGGCCAACACCGCGAGCAGGGCCGCGCCGCCGACGAGAGAGGGCCAGGGGAGCCTCGCCGCCGGTTCGGGCGGGGGCGGGGTTGGTACCACGGGCGCGGGCTCCGCGTTCGGGCCCGGGGGCGGCGCGACGACAGGGGCGGCGGCGGGTTCCGGCAACAGCCGCAGATCGGTGCCCGCGGTCAGGGTCAGGCCCGCGTCGCGCAGGTCGATCTGAAGCCGCTGGCGGGTACCGTCCAAGGGGCAGTCCGGGCACTGGAGCTCGGCCCGATAGACCTCCGCGATACGCGTGCGCATCGCCGCAAAGGCCGCGCCCGGGTCCTCCCGGCCGCCGTCGACGAAGACCCCGCCGGAGCGGCGGGCGAAGCCGCCCAAGGCGTTGAGCCCCGCCTCGCGGCGGGCGCGGTCACTGACGCTGCTGAAGCCGACGGCGTAGATGGGGATCGGGCCTTCCGCCAGTGCCGCGTAGACCTCCTCGGCACTGATCCCGCCGGGGGCGTCGTCGATCCCGTCGCTCAAGGTGACGATGACCCGCCGCTCCGGCAGGTCCGTTGCCTGTTGCCGCCCCAGCGCCACCGCGCGGGCCAGGGCCTGATGCAGCGCGGTATGTCCATCGGCCGGCGCCAGACCCGCGATGGCGCTGCCGAGTGCCGCGGTGTCGGCCGTCGGTGCGACCAGGACCCGCACCTGGTCGCCGAAGCCGATCAGGGCCGCCCGGTCCCCGGCCCCCAGGGCGCCCACCCAGTCCTTGAGCGCCTGGCGGATGCGCGCGAACCGCGGCGCGGACAGCGAGCGCGAGAGATCGACCAGGAACAGATAGACCACCCCGGTCGGTGCCGCGGCGAAGGGGGTCAGGGTGCGCACCGGCGCGGCGTGCGCACCGACGGTGGCGTGGAGTTGCCCGGCGTCGAGCCCGGCGACCGCCGCCCCCGCCTCGTCGCGGACATCCAGATAGACCTGGATATCGCGGCCCGCGGCGGCCGCCTGGGAGATATGCAGGCTGGCAGGCGGCCCGGCCGCCGCGCTCTGGGTCAGCAGTACCACCGCGAGCAAGAGAACGCCGGCGCTCAGGAGCGAAGATCGGGCGGCTGACATGTGGGGTTTCCTCCGTGGCATTGCGTCAAGAGGCGCTTACAGCGCCAGGTGCAAACGGATCGCCGCATCGACTTCCCGCAGCTTGTCCCCGGCGAGTCGGCCCAGCGCCGTGCCGGTGATGCGCTCCTTTGCGATGGTGCGGATCTGCTGAGCCTGGGCCTTGGAATCCTTGGGCAGACCGGAGTCCGCCCGTGACAGCGCCACGTCGAAGGGGTAGACGCGGGTCAGGTTGGACGTGATGGGCAAGACCGTGACGGTGCTCGCCGCGCGATTATTGGCGTCGTTACTCACGATCAGCACCGGGCGGCGTTTGTTGATCTCGGAGCCAACCGTGGGGCTGAGATCGGCATAGAGGATCTCACCACGCGTCATGGGACAGTCCGTCGCCGGCCGTCGCGTCCCAGTCCACGGCATCGGCCGCAGACGCTTCGCGGTAGGCCGACTCCAGGTCCTCTTCGCGCAGCCGACGCAAGGCCCGCTCGATGACTTGGGAGCGGCTCTTGATCGCATGGGCGGCGCGATAGGCATCGATCACCCCCATCGCCTCGGGGGTGAGTGAAATGGATAGCTTCTCGGTGCGCACAGACTTTATCTCCAACGATTGCTACTGACGATGCTACTGCTACTGCTACCCGGCTGCAACAACAGCCAGGTAGGGTGGACAAGCGCAGTCCACCAACCGCCGCGCCGGGCTCGAAGGTCTTTGGGGCTTACCAAAGTCGCGCAGCGACGCCGTGGGAGCGGCTTCAGCCGCGACGAGACCTCGCGGGGTACCGGAGCGTCGCGGGTCACCGCCTCTGCGCCTCTGCGTGAGACCTCTTACAGAATCTCACGCAGAGGCGCAGAGGCGCAGAGAAGAAGCGCGTCAGTCGGGCCAGAAATCCCGGCCCAGGATCTCCTCGGTCGAATAGGGGCAGGCGCTGGGGAAGCTCTCGTCTGCCAGCCCCGTTTCGTCCGCCGCCCATTCCACGGCATCCGGATAGGCCTGCGCCAACTCATCGCTCAGAAAGCGGCGCAGGCTGGGGGTCTCTCTGAACAACCGCGCGAGGTCGTTGCGCTGGATGCGGATCGTCCCCCGCCAACTGTTGCAGCGCCCCGCGGGTTGGAATTGCCATTTCAGCAAATGGGCGACCAGCACCCGCAGGCGGCGATAGAGTTCCCGGCGTTCATTGCCCATCTCGGACTCCAACTCCGCGATCAGGTGCGGGACATCGAGCGCGCCGAGATTGCCGGACTTGAGCAGGTGCGCCTGTTGCTCAAGCCAGGCGAACCGGTCGACCTCATGCAGGATAGCGGCAGTCATCGCGTCGGCCTCAGGTACAGTAAAGGAGATGGACAAGCCGGCCTCGATCATCATTCCGGCTACTGGGAGCGCCGCACCCCAGTGCGGCGCGGCCTATCCGCAGAACGCAACGCCGCGGTCGCTCGCGAGGCCGCGCCGCACTGGGGTGCGGCGCTCCCAGGGTTTGAGCCAGGTAGGGTGGACAAGCGCAGCGCAGTCCACCAGCCACCGCACGGGGCTCGGTGGACTGCGCTATCGCTTGTCCACCCTACGGTCGTCAGCCATTGAATATCTCTCACGGAGACACGGAGACACAAAGATCTCCTGCTTTCTTCTCTGTGATCTCTGTGTCTCCGTGTCTCCGTGAGAGCCATTCTTCGGGTTTCTTCGCCCGGTAGGGCGGACAAGCCGGGTAGGGTGGACAAGCGCAGCGCAGTCCACCAGCCACCTCGCCGCGCTCGGTGGACTGCGCTATCGCTTGTCCACCCTACGGTCGTCAGCGCGGGGCGAGTGTTATCGGCCATCGCGGGTGCCAAAAAAAATCGCGACCAGGGGGCTTAAGGCCCCCCTGGATCCCCCAAGAGGTAAAGGGGTAAAGCATCAAGGGGTAAGCGTCCTGGCCACGCGGAAACCGAGGTCGCCACCCCTGGCACCGGTGTCGTCCCTGTTGCGGTAGGCCGAGCGCAGGCCCCTGGGGCTGTAGCTCAAGGATCCGCCGCGGCGCACGCGCCGCCCACTGGTTCCGCACGCGTCAAGCCCAGCTGAACTATCCTCGGGTGCGCCGGTGTAGCTGTCATGCCAACAGTCCTGCACCCACTCCAAGGCGTTACCATGCATGTCGTAGAGGCCCCAGCGATTGGCGGGGTAGCTGCCGACCGGCTGGGTCTTGCCCAAATACACGCCAGTCTTAGCACCGCAGCCGTGGTAGTCGATGGTGCCGTTGTAGTTGGCCTGACTGGTCTTGATGCAGTCGCCCGTGTTGAACGGGGTGGTGGTGCCAGCGCGGGCGGCGTATTCCCATTCGGCCTCGCTCGGCAGGCGATAGTGCTTGCCAGTCTGGGCGCTCAACCAATTGACATACCCCTGGGCATCATCCCAGGAGACATCGATGACCGGACGGGCGCCGCGGCCCCAGCCTTGGTCCGCCGGTCGGTGCGTGCAGCCGCCGGCGGCGACGCAGGCGCCCCATTGGTCGAAGGTGACCTCGAACTTGCCCATTTCAAAGACCGGGACCTGGACCGGATGCTGCGGCCCTTCGCCATTCCCGCGTGCCGGCTCGCCCGCCGGTGAGCCCATCAGGAATCTCCCGGCGGGGATGCGAACCATCTCGGGCTCGAAAGGGAGCCGCGCGGGCGGCTTCGGCGCGGCGGGCTTGGGGACCACGGGCGCGGGCGGGATTGGCGCCGGTGCTGACGTATCTGGGCGCGGCGCCGTGGCCAACTGAGGCGGTGCCGGGATCGGTGCGAGCGGCGGCGCATCGCGCGAGGCGACATAGGCCAGCGCGGCGATGCCGGCGAGGCCGAGGACACCGCCGAGGACCCAGGGCCAGGGGCCGGGGCCGGGTCCGCTCGCCGGGGGCGGCGGCGGGCGCCCGGTCTCTCCGCGCGGACGCGGCGGCGCGGGCGGACGCGGCGGCGCGGGCGGCGGCGGGGTCGGTCCTTTCTCCACCGCCACCTTGCCCGCGGTCCCCGCCAATGCCTGCTGCAACGCCGCCACACTCTGCGTCCGCTCGCCGGCCGCCATCGCCAGGGCCCGCTCGAGCGCGGCACTGACCGGGGCGCTGATGCCGAACCGCGCGGCGGGGGGCAACGGCTCGCCCTCGTTGCGGTCATGGGTGTCCGGTGGGGTGAGGCCGGTGAGCATCCGGTAGAGCACCGCGGCGACCGCGTAGACATCGGTCCAGGGGCCTTGCTTGCCGCGGCGGCTGTATTGCTCCAGCGGGGCATAGCCCGGGGTCAGCAGTACCGACAGCGAACGGCTGCGCTCGCCGGCGACCTGGCGGGCGGCGCCGAAGTCGATCAGCACCGGGCGGGCGTTGCCGCCGCGGGTGGCGGCGAGATAGATGTTCTGGGGCTTGATGTCGCGGTGCAGCAGGCCTTCGGCATGGACCGCGCGCAGGCCGTCGAGGATCTGCTGCATCAGGGCGAGCGCCTGGGCCTCGGGCAGACGGCTGCCCGGTTGACGGTCCAGGTGCTCGGCGAGCGTCAGCCCGGGGTAATATTCCATCACCAGATAGGCGGTGCCGTGGGCGGCGAGCACCTGGTGGATGCGCACGATGTTGGGGTGGTCGAGCCGGGCCAGGGTGCGGGCCTCGGTCTGGAATTGCTCCAGGCCGTGCTGGAAGTTCGGAGCGTCGTCCGTCGAGTCGGGGGTGACGGTGGTGCAGTCGGTCTCGCGCCCGGCGATGTCGCGCGGGAAGTATTCCTTGATCGCGACCCGCCGGTGCAGTCCCAGATCCCAGCCGAGATAGGTGATGCCGAAGCCGCCGGGCCTGCCGAGCACCCGGCCGACGAGGAACTGCCCGTGCAGCAGGGTGCGCGGGGCCAGGGTCTTGGCCGGGCGCGGCGCCTGCTCGTCATAGCCGCAGTGGGGGCAGGGGGTGCTGCCGCCGGTCTCTTTGAAGCAGCCGGGGCAGAGGGTCGCCGGGTTGGGGGTCGTCATGCCGCGGTTACTCCTGGTGCATTCGTTTGCGATGGTGGACTGCGCTATCGCTTGTCCACCCTACGGGGTCACGGGGCTTGTCCACCCGCAGGACCGCGGCGCTCAGCCCGCGGCGGGCGGGGCCACCGGCCAGGTGAAGCGCTCACCGCAGAAGGGGACGAACAGCAGCTTGCTGGCGCCGAGTTCGATGGTGTCGTAGGGGGCCAGGGGCGCGGCGGCCAGGAGTTCCTCGTCGTTCAGATAGGTGAGACCCCGCCCGTCGCCGGGGGCGAGGTTGAAGGTGTGACGCTTGGGGTTGTAGCTTAAGACCGCGTGGTTCTCGCGGCTGATGCTGGTGTCGCCGGCGATGACGATGTCCATGGTCGCGTCGCGGCCGATGAAGTTGCGCTCGGCGTGGACGCGGTAGTCGCGGCCCCGGTCCGGCCCCTCGATGCAGACCAGCCAGCCGACCACCGGGTCTAGACCTAAGCGTTTTCTGAAGATGCCGACGGTCTCTTCCGGGTCGCGCCGCGGGCCGCGGCTGCCGGCGGCGCGGGTCTTGGGGAAGTCCTCGCCCGCGGTCCCCGGCGGGGCATTGACTGCCTCGGGCGACGGGTCGAACTTGCCCACGGTCTCCCCGAGATCGATCGGGACGCCGCAATAGGGGCAGGTGGAGTGGGTGCGCTCGTCGTAGAAGTGTCCCTTGCCGCAGGATTTCATGCCCATGGT